>Ga0308159_1000120_pt1 | contig 283917 bp, 276 predicted proteins | sample PhyCR1_FD_201040 | JGI IMG/M metagenome (GOLD analysis project Ga0308159, IMG submission 201040) | Phyllosphere microbial communities from UC Gill Tract Community Farm, Albany, California, United States - DLSLC.R1 | ecosystem: Host-associated > Plants > Phyllosphere > Unclassified | place... | reverse complement strand
GGGGTCGGGAATGCCATGGCCGCGCGGTGTAGGCGCGGGCGCAGGCACATTCAATCCGCGGGAGGGTAGAGGCGACGTCCCCGCTCCCTTCCCTGACAGGGAGGGGCTGGGGGTGGGTCGGCCAGCGAGGAAGCGTGCGCCCGCCACAACGGGCCAACTCACCCCCGACCCCTCCCTGTCAGGGAGGGGAGCAGGTGGAGATCGTCGTTGGCCGGGATTCGACCGTCTCCGGTTCTGTTCGTATCGATGCCCCCCGGGCCTGATCCGGGGTCCCGCTCCTTTTGGTGCTGTCCGTAGGAAGCGGAACCCCGGACCAGGTCCGGGGAGGAAAAGGCTGACCTTACGCCGCGACCTTGCCCACGAACTCGGTGGCGCTGGCCTTCAGCGCGCCCAGTTCGCTGTCGAGCGAGGTGAATCCTTCGCCGACCCGGTCGATTTCCGATGCCACCGTCTCGGTATCCTCGCGGATCGCGGCGATGGTCGACGACATCGAATCGGCGGCGAGGGCGGTTTCGTCGACCGCGGCGGTGATCGCGGTGACGGTCTGGGCCTGCACCTCCATCGCGCTGCGGATGCGGTTGGCGCTTTCCTGCACCTCGGTCACCGTCGCGCGGATCGATGCGTTGGTTTCGACGGTCGATTTGGTCGCGGCCTGGATCGCGGCGATCTTGGCGGCGATGTCGTCGGTCGCACGCGCGGTCTGGCTGGCGAGGCTCTTCACCTCCTGCGCGACCACGGCAAAGCCGCGTCCGGCATCGCCCGCGCGCGCCGCCTCGATCGTGGCGTTCAGCGCGAGCAGGTTGGTCTGCCCGGCAATATCGCGAATCAGGCCCAGGATCGATTCGATCGACTTGGCATGGTCCGACAGCGCTTCGGACATGCCGACGGCGGTGCCGGCCTGTTCCGACGCGCGGGTCGCGATCTCGGCGGCGGCCTCGACTTCCGTGCGGGCATCCTCGATCGCGCGGATCAGTCCGGCGGAGGTGGCGGCAGCTTCGCGCATCGCGACCGCCGATTGCTCGGCGGCGGCGGCGACCTCGGATGCCTTGCCCAGCATCCCGCGGACATTGGCCGACGAGCGGTTGGCGTGGATGCGCAGCGTGTCGCTCTCGCGGCTCGCGCGCTCGACCGTGGCCCCGATATTGTCGCGGAACTCATGCGCCAGCCGCTCGCGCGAATCCTGCAGGTCGTACTGGAAATACGCATTGTACAGCGACACGAACACTTCGCATTCCACCGAGCGCAGCCGGAACAGCAGTTCGGCGGCATAGCGGAACGCGGCTTCGTCGGCGATTCCCCGGCGCAGCACGTCGAGCATCGCCCGTGCCCCGGCATCCCCCATCGACAGGATCGCGGTCAGCGCGACCTCCGCCTCGAATGCGGTGGCGATCGTCCGTTCGCACGATTCGACCCACGCCAGCCCGGTCAGGTTGGTGAAGCGATTGCGCAGATAGGCGACGCCTAGCTCGATCATCCGGTCGTAGTTGCGGTGCATACTGTTCACCCCGCCGACCTTTTGCGACTGGGTGAAGTGCGCCGCCGCGATGTCGCTCGCGTGCGGTTCGATCACGGTCCACAATTCGCGGGCGGCGACGACGTCGTCGGCGGTGATGTTGAACAGGCGCAGGCGTTCTTGCAGATCAATCGTCCGGCTCACGCTTTCCGGCGCCGGCAGCTTCCTGGTCCCCACGATTCGCTTCCCCTGTTCGGTGGCGCCCGCAACTGGCACGGCGGACCCCTTGGGCATCCGGGGTAACGTGCAGGCGTTAACAGCGGGTTGACCACGGGTCGGTCGCCGGTGCGGATTCGTCATGGCCCCGCGCTTTCGTGCAAGCGGACTTGCATCGGCGGGGCGGGTGCGTAGATAGGCCACAATCGCTGGAAATCCGCATCCGCCCGACGTGGCTGCGCGCGCTGCTTTTGAGGAATGTCCGACTTGGCCATGGTCCGCCCGAAAAACCGCCCCGTCTCGCCCCATCTCCAGATCTGGCGCTGGGGGCCGAACATGCTGGTGTCGATCCTGCACCGTGCGACCGGTGTCGCCATGGGTACGGTCGGCCTCGCGCTGTTCGTGTGGTGGCTGGCCGCCCTGTCGGGTGGCGAGGACAGCTATGCCCGGTTCCTGTCGTGGTTCACCGGGCCGTTCGCGCCGGTGGGCTATCTGTTCGGCATCGGCCTCAGCTTCGCGCTGTTCCAGCATATGGGTAACGGCATCCGCCATTTCTTCATGGATATTGGCGCCAATTTCGAACTGAAGGGCAACCGGCAGAGCGCGATCGCGACGATCGTGTTCGCCGCCTGCGCGACTGCCGCGCTGTGGGCCTGGCTGCTGGTGGGGAAGCACTGATGGGTAACGGAACCAGCATCGGCCGCGTACGCGGCCTGGGGTCGGCCAAGGCCGGCGCGCATCATTTCTGGCATCAACGGCTGACGGCGTTCGCGAACCTCGTCCTGATGATGTGGTTCGTGCTGTCGCTCGCGCTGCTGCCGTCCTACGATTACGACACGGTCTATGCGTGGGTGTCGTCGGCATGGGGCGCGGTGCCGCTGATCCTGCTCGCCACCTCGGTCTTCTACCATGCCAAGATGGGCCTGCAGACCGTGATCGAGGATTACCAGCATGACGAGACGCGCGTCGTTGCGCTGGTCGCGCTGAACCTCGTCTATGGCGCGGGCTGGCTGCTTGCCGCCTTCTCGATCCTTCGCATCGCTTTCACCGGGACGCCCGCATAATGGCCACCGACGCTTACAAGATCATCGACCACACCTATGACGTCGTCGTCATCGGCGCGGGCGGCTCCGGCCTGCGCGCGACGATGGGCAGCGCCGAGGCCGGTCTGAAGACCGCCTGCATCACCAAGGTGTTCCCGACCCGGTCGCACACCGTCGCGGCGCAGGGCGGCATCGCCGCCAGCCTCGGCAACAACTCGCCCGACCATTGGTCGTGGCATATGTACGATACCGTCAAGGGCTCCGACTGGCTCGGCGACCAGGACGCGATCGAGTACATGGTCCGCGAAGCCCCGGCGGCGGTGATCGAGCTGGAACATGCCGGCGTGCCGTTCAGCCGGAACGAGGACGGGACGATCTATCAGCGTCCGTTCGGCGGCCATATGCAGAATATGGGCGAAGGCCCCCCGGTACAGCGCACCTGCGCCGCCGCCGACCGTACCGGCCACGCCATGCTCCACGCGCTGTACCAGCAGTCGCTGAAGTATGACGCCGACTTCTTCATCGAATATTTCGCGCTCGACCTCATCATGGAGGACGGCGTGTGCCGCGGCGTCATCGCTTTGTGCATGGAAGACGGGTCGATCCACCGCTTCCGCGCGCATTCGGTGGTGCTGGCGACCGGCGGCTATGGCCGCTGCTATTTCTCGGCCACCTCGGCGCATAGCTGCACCGGCGACGGCGGCGGCATGGTGCTGCGCGCCGGCCTGCCGTTGCAGGACATGGAATTCGTCCAGTTCCACCCGACCGGCATCTATGGCGCGGGCGTCCTCATCACCGAGGGTGCGCGCGGCGAGGGCGGCTATCTGACCAACAAGGACGGCGAGCGCTTCATGGAACGCTACGCCCCCTCGGCCAAGGACCTCGCCTCGCGCGATGTCGTATCGCGGTCGATGGCGATGGAAATGCGCGAAGGGCGCGGCGTCGGCAAGGACGGCGACCATATCTTCCTGCACCTCGACCATATCGATCCGAAGGTGCTGGCTGAACGCCTGCCGGGCATCACCGAAACCGGCAAGATCTTCGCCGGCGTCGACCTGACGCGCCAGCCGCTGCCGGTGACCCCGACCGTCCATTACAATATGGGCGGCATCCCGTGTAACTATCACGGCGAGGTCGTCACGATCAGGGATGGCAACCCGGACGCGGTCGTCCCCGGCCTGTTCGCGGTCGGCGAAGCGGCCTGCGTGTCGGTGCACGGCGCCAACCGCCTCGGCTCCAACTCGCTGATCGATCTGGTCGTGTTCGGCCGTGCGACCGGCCTGCGGCTGAAAGAGACGCTGAAGCCCAACACCCCGCACAAGCCGCTGCCCGCCGATTCGGCCGACCTAGCGCTCGCGCGGCTCGACAAGTTCCGCAATGCGAGCGGCGGCACGCCGACCGCGCAGATCCGCCTGGCGATGCAGAAGACGATGCAGAAGCACTGCGCCGTGTTCCGCGACGACGCGCTGCTGAACGAAGGCGTCACGATGATGGACGACATCTATCGTTCGTTCGCCGACGTGAACGTCACCGACCGCTCGCTGGTCTGGAACACCGACCTGGTCGAGACGCTCGAACTCGACAACCTGCTGGCGCAGGCGATGGTGACGATCCGTTCGGCGCAGAACCGCAAGGAAAGCCGCGGCGCGCACGTGAACGAGGACTTCCCCGATCGCGACGACGCCAACTGGATGAAGCATACCATCTCGACCTTCGACGGCTGGGGCGGCAACGGCGGCACGACCGCGATCGATTATCGCCCGGTGCATGATTACACGCTCACCGACGAGATCGAATATATCAAGCCGAAGAAGCGGGTGTACTGAGCCTGCTTCCACGGGTTCGGAAAGGGCGATCGGCACGGGCCGGTCGCCTTTTTTTGTTGTCACGCGAAGGCAGGAAGAAGGTCAAGGGTTCGCGCGGAGGCGCGGAGACACGGAGGGGGTGCGACACCGGCATCGCTCCGCCCCAAGCCGTCCGACCAAGGCGTCACCCCAGCGCAGGCTGGGGTCTCCCGCGACTCCTGTCCCGCCAGATCGACAGAAACCCCAGCCTGCGCTGGGGTGACGGATGCGACCGGAAGACCGATCCAACGCTCAACCAGCCCTTCCCGCCAGCGACAGCGCAAACCAGTCCCCCAGACGAACCCCCTCCGCGTCTCCGCGCCTCCGCGCGAACCCCTCAAACTTCTTCTCTTCCCGCCCTTCATACCTTCGCGTGAATCAATCGCGCGAAAACCGGAACCAACCCCCGCCGCCCCCGGTTACCGCCGCCGACTACGCCAAAGGGAACGCCCGCCATGCCCGACACCAACGTCAACGACTATCCGCTGCTCGCCCGCCCGCACGTCCATCTCGCCGGCCCCGTCGACCATGCGATGTACGAGAGCTTCCGCAATCAGGTCGTCAACGCCCCCGCCGACGGCCCACTGGTCGTGTCGATCTCGACGCTGGGCGGCGATCCCGAAGTGGCCCGCGCGATGGGCGACGACATCCGCCTGCTGCGCGACTATACCGGCCGCGAGGCGCTGTTCCTCGGCAAGGTCGCGGTCTATTCCGCCGGGTCGACGTTCATGTCGGCCTTTCCGGTCGACAAGCGCTTCCTGACCAAGGGCACGCGGCTGATGCTGCACGAACGGCAGATGACCAGCACGCTCGAACTGTCCGGCCCGCTGAAGATGCTGGTCGCGACGCTGAAGGCCAAGCTGCACGAGATCGAAACTTCGGTCGAGATCGAGGAAGAAGGCTTTCGCGCGATCGTCGCCGGATCGCAGGTCCCGCTGGAGGAACTGATCGAGAAGGCGCCGGCCAACTGGTATATCGGCGCCGACGAAGCCAAGGCGCGCGGGCTGGTGCTGGACGTGATCTGAACTTTACCCCGAACGCCAACCGTACCCCCGCCTGCGCGGGGGTACGGCACCCCCCACTGGCCACCGCCCCGAATTTCCCCCATCATCGGAACATCATGGCCGATAACGACACTATCCTGACCGCCGCCCGCGACTGGGCCGGCGCACCGCTCGCGCTGGCGACGGTCACCTCGACCTGGGGTTCCGCCCCACGCCCGCGCGGCAGCCATATGCTGGTGCATCAGGATGGCCGGTTCGAAGGGTCGGTGTCCGGCGGCTGCGTCGAAAGCGACATCCTCGCTACCGCCGCCGAGGTGATTGCCGGCGCCCCGTTCGTCATCAAGCGCTATGGCGTGGCGGACGCCGCCGCATGGGAAGTCGGCCTGCCGTGCGGCGGCGAGATCGAGGTTATGGTCCAGCGCGTTGACGCGGAGGGTTTCGACCCCGCATTGTTCGACGCCATCGCGGCGGCAGGGGCGGAGGGGCAGGCGATCACCCTGTCGACCGACCGCACCACCGGCCGCACGACCATCGGCACGGTCGAGGGCGCTTTCGCCAATCGCTACGACCCGCCGCGCCGGTTGCTGATCGTCGGCGCGGTGCAGATCGCGCAGGGGCTGGCCGGCATGGCGCGCGCGCTGGGCATCGCCACCACCGTCATCGACCCGCGCGCCCGCTTTTTGACCGAGGAACGCTTCCCCGGCGTCACCCTCGACGATCGCTGGCCGGACGAGGCATTGCAGGCGCTGAAACCCGACGCCGCCACCGCCGTCGTGACCTTGAGCCACGATACCAAGATCGACGACCCCGCGCTGGTCGAGGCGCTGAAGACCTCCGCCGCCTATATCGGCGCGTTGGGGTCACGGCGCAGCCATGCCGCGCGGCTCGAACGCCTTGCCGCCGCCGGGTCGCAGGGTCTGGAGCGGATCGACGGTCCGGTCGGGCTGGACATCGGGGCGATCGGCCCCTCGGAAATCGCGCTGTCGATCGCGGCGGCGATGGTCAGGAGCTTCCATGCGCGCTGAAGATGCCGTCCTGATCCTGCTGGCCGCCGGACGGTCGCGGCGCTTCGGCGATGCCGACAAGCTGGCGCAGCCGTTCCTGCACAAACCGGTCGCCTATCATGTCGTGACCGCGCTGGAGGCGATCCCGTTTCTCGGCCGCGTCGCGGTGATCGACGGGACAACGCTCGACTTCGCGTCGCGCGGGTTCGACGTCATCGTCAACGACGATCCGGCGGCGGGGATGTCGCGCTCGGTCCAGCTCGGCCTGCGCGCGGCGCGGACCAAGGGGGCGAAGGGCGTCGTCATCGCGCTGGCCGACATGCCGCGCATCACCGCCGCCCATGTCTATCGCCTGCTCGACACCGCCCGCGACGATGTCGACGCGGTGGTGGCATCGAGCGACGGGACCAGGCCATGCCCGCCGGCGGTGTTCGGCGCGGGCCGTTTCGATTTCCTCGAGTCGCTGGAGGGCGATGCCGGCGCCCGCGACCTCGTCCGCGCCGGCCGCCACGTCGTGACCGCGCCCGCCGAACTGATCGACATCGACACCCCCCAGGACCTCGACCGCCTGCGCGCGATCGCCGAGGCACCGGAGCAGCATGACGCGATCACGCTGCCCCGGCCCGAACCCTGGTGGCATCCCCGGCCGGAATGATTTTCCTACAGGGGGCGGGTTGGGTTAGCGTGGCAGAGAAGAAAGAATTGGTTCACGCGAAGGCGCGGATGGGTTGTGGAGCGGACGGTGTAGGTCTGTCTGGCGAAGCCTTTCGCTTTCCGCGTCCGAGCAAGAGAAAAAGCCGCTGCGCGGCGAGCGCGCCCCCTCTGCGCCTCCGCGTGAAAACGATCTTTCTACCGTAAGCCCCAAACCGTCGCCCTGGCGACTCCTGCCCTGCGCCAAAACGGGGAGATCCCAGCCTTCGCTGGGATGACGTCGAGTTCGAAAAGGACGAAACGCCACCCGCGCACCAAAACGTGGCAAGTGTGAACTTTGTGAACTTTGGCCTTAAGCCATCGCCGCCCGCGCGCCCTTCAGATCCTCGACGAACCGCGCAAACTCTTCTTCCGCCTGGGTTTTATCGGGTAGCCGCAAGAGATAGCTCGGATGCACCGTGATCCACGCCGCCCCGCCATCGGCCAGCGTCAGCACCCGGCCACGCTCGCGCGAAATCGTCACCGTCTTCCCGGTCAGCGACCGCGCCGCCGTCGCGCCCAGCGCCACCGTCATGCGCGGGCGCAATATGCCGCGCTCCTGTTCGATCCACCAGCGGCAGGCATCGATTTCTCCCACGCCGGGCTTGGCATGGATGCGCCGCTTGCCACGCGGCTCGAACTTGAAATGCTTGACCGCGTTGGTGACATAGACCCGCGACCGGTCGATCCCGGCCTCGGCCATCGCCCGATCGAACACCTGTCCCGCCGGCCCCACGAACGGTCGCCCGGCCAGATCCTCCTGATCGCCCGGCTGTTCGCCGACGACCATCATCTCGGCATCGACCGGCCCTTCGCCGAACACCGTCTGCGTCGCCGGCTTCCATAGCGGGCAGCGCTGGCACCCCAGCGCCTCCTCGCGCAGCGCCGCCCACGCGACCTCGCTATTGCCGCCGGGGGCCGCCCGTGCCGTCTCGATCATCGCCGCCTCGCGTGCCTGTGCCCCCGCGATCAGCGCCGGGACCAGCGCGGTTTCGGGCATGTTCTTCCAATATTTGCGCGGCATTTCCTTCAGCATCGCGCCGGTCTTCAGCCGGGCCGGATTGAAGATCGATGCGTAATAGGTCTTCCATACCTCCTCGACCGGATCGCCCTCGGGCGCATCGGCCTTGGTCGCCGCAGGTCCTTCGCACAGCGTCGCGCCATCCCAGTGCAGCGACACCTCCGGCGTCAGTATCGACCAGCGCATCGATGCGAACCGGTCGACGAAGAACCGGCCATTGTGACGGACGATGTGATGCTCGGGTTCGAACCACGCGACGAAGCGGGTGGCGTCGTCCTTCGCGACCTCGCGAAAGCGCAGGAAGGCGCGCATCTTGTGGATGTCGCGGCGCACTGCCTTGGCCATGTCCTCCAGCCGCCGCATCGCCGGGTCGGCCTTGTCGTCGATCAGGCGTGGCTGATCGATCAGGCGGGTGAGCATCGTATAGAGCAGCGCGAATCGCGCCGGATCGGCGTGCATTGCCACCGTCCGCGCCAAGTCGATGAACGCCCGCGGCACGCGGGGGGGCGGAGCGTCGCCGGCGACGATCGCCTCGTCGCCGAACAGGTCGGTGGGCAGGTCGCCGACCTGCCACACCACCTCCGCCGGGGGTACGCGCTGCGCGGCGAGGGTGCGGGCGGCGTCGCGCCACCCGTCGAAATCATCCGCCGCCGCCAGCGTCGCGACCCGCATCAGTCGCGGTCGTCGCCCGCTTCCGAAGACTCGGCGATCTCCAGTTCCTTGGGCTTGCGCTCCTCGAACACCTTGGCGATGCGCGTTTCCTCGGCGTCGCTCAGTTCCTTGGCGGCGGCGGGGAACATCTCTTCCTCTTCCTCGTCGATATGATGCTCGTAGCGGTGGCGCATCTCGGCAAAGCGCTCGTTCCATTCCTTGCTACCGGCGTCGAGCTTGGCGATCTCGCCCAGATAATCGTCGATCTCCTTATGCTCGGACACCGAATGCCGCGCCTCGTCGCGCAGGTCGGGATTGGCGAGCATCGTGGCGTACAGCGCCTCTTCCTCGGCGGCGGCATGGGCGGAGACTTCGACGCGGAACGTCTCGAACAGTTCGGCCCGCTCGTCGCCTTTCGCGGCGTCGATCCGCTGCAACAGGTCGCGGTGCCGGTCGTGATCGGCCTTCAGGTCGGCATAGATGCGGGCGTCGGCCATGGGGGATTCCTTTGCTGGTTCGGCCCAACCAACGGCGGCGGCGGGTGGAGGTTTCTCTTGCGAGGGATTTTCAGCCTCAGCCGAACAATTCCATCTGGTCCGCCTTCTTCGGCGCTACGATCGGCCGCAACTCCGCCCGATCCGCCAGCACCACCGGTCGCCAGTCGTCGGCAATCAGGAACGGCCGCAGCTTGGCGATCGACACCGTCAGCCGCCCGACATCGGCCAGCGTCAGCCGCCGCCAGCGCCGCGCCGACAGGATCGAACCCACCGCCTTCACCCCCAGCCCCGGCACGCGCAGCAGCATTTCACGCGGCGCCCGGTTCACATCGACCGGGAACCGATCGCGGAACTTCAATGCCCAGGCGAGCTTGGGATCGATGTCGAGCGGCAGCATCCCCGTCGCATCGTCCGCCGCCGCGCGCACCTCGTCCGGGCGATAGTCGTAGAAGCGCATCAGCCAGTCCGACTGGTACAGCCGATGCTCGCGCATCAGCGGCGGGCGTTGCAGCGGCAGGACGGCGGAGGCTTCGGGGATCGGGCTGAACGCCGAATAGTAGACGCGGCGCAGGCCATAGCGGTCGTACAGCGTCGACGCCTTGCCCACGATGTCGCGATCGGTCGCCGAATCGGCGCCGACGATCATCTGTGTCGACTGTCCCGCCGGCGCGAATTTGGGCGCGGACTTGTAGCGTTTGCGCGCATCGCGGCCATCGGCGATGGCATGGGCGACATTGCCCATCGCCCCCTCGATCTGCGGCGCGGACTTTTCCGGGGCCAGCCGCTTCAACCCGCCGACGGTCGGCAGCTCGACATTGATCGACACCCGGTCGGCATAGACCCCGGCCAGATGCACCAGTTCGGGATCGGCATCGGGAATGGTCTTCAGGTGGATATAGCCGCGAAAGTCGTGATCCTCGCGTAGCGACCGCGCGACCTCGACGATCTGTTCCATCGTGTAGTTGGACGATCCGATGATCCCCGACGAGAGGAACAGCCCCTCGATATAATTGCGCCGATAGAAGCTGAGCGTCAGCGCGACGACCTCCTGCGCGGTAAAGCGCGCGCGGCGGACATTCGACGATTTGCGGTTGATGCAGTAGTGACAGTCGAAGATGCAGCTGTTGGTCAGCAGGATCTTGAGCAGCGAGATACAGCGGCCATCGGGGGCATAGGCATGGCAGATGCCCATCCCCTCGGTCGATCCGATCCCCTTGCCATCGCGGGAGTTGCGCTTGGCGGTGCCCGATGACGAGCAGGACGCGTCATATTTGGCGGCATCGGCCAGGATCGCCAGTTTCGCACGGGTGTCGAGTTGCGCCATGCGTTCGATATATGTTCCAATGGCTTCCGCGCCAAGGGGGTTTCAGGCGAACGCCTCCGCCAATGCCCGGCGCAGTGCGGTGACTTCGGCATTCAGCGCGACCAGCCGTTCGGGCGTCATCCCGCTGCGCGCGACGATGGTCGGCGCAAGGCACCCGGTTTCGGCCCAGCGCGCGCGGCCGGCGTCGGTCAGCTGCACCCGCACCTGCCGTTCGTCGTCGGGATTGCGCAGGCGGGACACCAGCCCGGCCGCCTCCATCCGCTTGGCCAGCGGGGTGATCGTACTTGGTTCCAGCGCTAGCCGCTCGGCGATCGCGCCGATGGTCAGCCCTTCCTCCGCTTCGCTCAGCGTCAGCAGGACGAGGAACTGGGGATAGGTGATCCCCATCCGGTCGAGCATCGGCTTATACGTCCGGTTGATCGCGATCGTCGCGGCATAGAGCGAGAAGCACAGCTGTTCGTCGAGGGGCAGGGGCGTGGTCATGCCTTCCGATAGCATGATTGATTGTCGCGATAAATAATTCTGGACAAGCGTCGCCTATGCGCCTAGATCGTTATCGCGATAAATAAATGGAGCATCCGCCATGTCGGTCGACGTCAAGTACAGCACCACCGCCACCGCCACCGGGGGCCGCGAAGGCCATGCGCGCAGCGAGGACGGCAAGTTCGACGTTCAGCTGTCGACCCCGCGCGAACTGGGCGGTGCCGGTGGCGATGGCAGCAATCCGGAACAGCTGTTCGCGGCGGGCTATGCCGCTTGCTTCATCGGCGCGATGAAGGTCGCCGGGCAGCAGCTGGGCATCAAGGTGCCGAACGACGTCGCCGTGACCGCGACCGTCGGCATCGGCCCGCGCGCGCTGGGCGGGTTCGGCATCACCGCTGACCTGAAGGTGTCGGTGCCCGGCGTCGATCCGCAGCAGGCGCAGGCGCTGGTCGATACCGCGCACGGCATCTGCCCCTATTCGAATGCGACGCGCGGCAATGTCGATGTCGGCCTGACGCTCGCCTGATCGTTCGACAGCGGCGAGCCGCTTCGCCTATGCCTTGCGCGAGCAGGACAGGAGATGCCGGTTGCCGATGACCCAGATGATGCGGGAGGATGGTTCGTCCGATCCCGCATCCCTGACCGTCCGTCGAGGGGCGGGGGCGACCGAGGTGGCCCCCGCCCCGTTCGGCGTGGCGATTCCTGTCGCATGACGACCATCGCCGATGTCGCCGCACGGGCGGGGGTGTCGATCCGCACCGTGTCGCGCGTGCTGAACCGCTCGCCGCTGGTCAACGCCGCGACGCGGGAACAGGTCGAGGCGGTGGTCGCCGCGCTGCAATTCCGGCCCAGTGCGCGGGCACGCGGGCTGGCGACCGGGCGTTCGTTCCTGCTGGGGCTGGTGCATAACGACCGCAACGCGCTGGTCCTCGACCCGCTGCAGCGCGGGATCGTCGGGGCCGCGGCGGCGCGGGGCTATGAGCTGGTGGTGCATCCGGTCGCGCCGGGCGATGGCGATCCGGTGGCCGACGTCCTCGACTTCGCCGGGCGGTCGCGGATCGACGGCGTGGTCGTCGTGCCGCCGGTATCGGGAACGCCCGGCGTGGCGGAGGCGCTGGCCGACATGGGCGTGCCGGCGGTCGCGTTGTCCCCGGTCGCGCTGTCGGGCTATCGCGCGGTGCTGGTGTCCGACGAACGGGGCGCGGCGCGTGCGGTGGCCGACCATCTGGTCGCGCTCGGCCATCGCCGGATCGCATTGCTGTCCGGCCCGGCCAGCGCCCATTCCGCGCGGGAACGGCGGGCGGGGTTCGTCGCCGGACTCGCTGACCATGGCCTGCCGCTGTTGAAGGAGGCAGAGGGCGATTACGGGTTCGACAGCGGCGTTGCGACGGCGACCCGGCTGCTGACGGCCGATCCGCGTCCGACCGCGATCTTTGCCGCCAACGACGTCATGGCGGCGGCGGTGCTGAAGGTCGCGGCGTCGCTATCGATCGACGTGCCCGGCGACCTGTCGGTCATCGGCTTCGACGGCAGTATCCTGGCGCGGATGCTGACCCCGGCACTGACCACGGTGCATCGTCCGATCGCGGCGATGGCGGGGGCAGTCACGACCCGGCTGATCGACCGGATCGAGGGGGGCGGGGACGACACGCCGCTGTCGGCGACGCTGTCGCTGGCGATCGGCGGGTCGTGCGGCCCGGTCAGGCGCGGATAAGGTCGAGGAAGCGGATCGCCGCGCGATATTCCGCCGCGCGCACCGCACGGGTCTCGGCGGCCAGCGCATCCTCGCCCCATTGTTCGGCCTGCCAGTCCTCGTCGACATGCGCCGCGCCCCAGGCGGCATCGGCGTCGATCGCCCGCTCGACCACGGCCAGCCCCAGCAGCAGCGATCCGGTCAGCCCGACGATCGGCGACAGCGGCGCGAGGTGCCACGGCGACAGCGCGACCACCGCCTCACGCAGCCGGGCCAGCGTCCGTGGCGGCTGTTCGACCGGCATCACCCCATCGACGATGGTGAAGTCGACGGCGTAGCGGTCCCGCGCCCAGTCCAGTACCGGCTCCCACGCCGCCGCCTGTCGCGCCGCCAGCGGCCCCGGTTCGGCGCGGTAGCAGAGCAGGTCGGTGCCGCCATAGACCGCGATGCCGCCGGCAAAGGCCGGCGCGTCGGGCACGATCCGTTCGATCGCGGCATTGGCGAGGCCGGTCAGCGGCATCGCGCGCGGATCGATGTTCTCCCCGACCGCGCGCCATTCCTCGGCAATCGCGTCGGCCAGCGCGGGGAAGGGCACCACCAGCGGCAACCGCCCCGGCGTGCGCACCGGCCGCCCGTCCAGCGCGATGCCACCCTCGGCCGTGACCGCGACCTCTTTCCAGAAGCGCTTCACTTGCTGCGCCACTTTGCCGTCAGGCCGCGCGGCACGACCGCCATGGCGTATAGCGCCGACAGCACGATCGCCGCACCCAGCACCCGCATCGCGGTATCGGGCGCACGGGCCAGCACGATTAGGCCGAACACCGCGCCCATCGCGGTCACGATACGGATCGCGACCAGCGCGAGCCAGCGGTTACGGGCGGTTTGCTCAGAGGTCATGGCAGGTCCAGCACGGCAGGGAGCGTGGCGGCATCGTCGCACATATGATGCGCGCCGGCGGCGATCAGCGTGTCGCGGTCGTGATAGCCCCAGCTGACGCCGATCGCCTGTGTCCCCGCCGCGATCGCCATCGCCATGTCGAACCCGGTATCGCCGATCATCACCGTCGCTTGCGGAAGCGCCCCCGCCTCCGCCATCGCGGCATAGAGCATCGCCGGATGCGGCTTGGACGGATGGCGGTCTGCGGTCTGCAACGTTGTGAAATGCCGCGTCAGCCCATGATGGGCGAGCAGCAGCGCCAGCCCGCGATCCGACTTGCCGGTCGCCACGCCCAGCGTCCATCCGCCGTCGAGCAGCGCGGTCAGCGCGTCCGCAATGCCGGGGAACAACGGCTCCTCGGCCAGTCGCCCATCGCTCCGCATCGCGCGGAAATGGCGTTTATACCCCTCCGCCACCGCGTCGTGCAGGTCGGCGTCGCGGTCGGGCACCAGCATCGCGACGGCCTGCGGCAGGCTCAACCCGACGATCCGCCGGACGTCGCGCGGATCGGGTTCGGCCAGACCCGCATCGGCAAAGGCCAGCGCCATGGCGAGACAGATATTCGCCTGCCCATCGGCCAGCGTCCCGTCGCAATCGAACACCGCGAGGCGGGTCATGCCGTCCGCATCCACGGCGTCAGCGCATGGTCGCCCAGCGCGCGGGCGACGCGATCCCGCACCGCGGCCGGCTTGTTCTGGCTCAGCTTGGCGGTGCCGCGCCACGCGGTCGGCACCAGCTCGAATCCGGTGATGGCGCCGAACAGCCCCTCCGCCTTGCAGGGGTCCATGCCCGCGACGGACCATTTCGGGTCGGCCTCGTATTTGTCGGCCATCGCATCGACCTGCTCCCGAAGGCCGGCGTGGTCGATCGGCCGGACGATGCCCTCCACCTCGACCGATACGTAATTCCACGTCGGTACCGCATCCGGCCCGGTGTCGTACCAGCGCGGCGAGATATAGGCATGGGGTCCCTGCACGACGAACAGCGCGGCCGTCCCGGCGAGGTGCGGCGTCATCGCGTTGCGCCGCCCGAGGTGAAAGCGCAGCGTGCCGTCCGGCCCCGATACCACCGGCACCTGCGCCACGCGCGGGCCGTCGGGTGTGGTCGCGAACAACATGCCGAACCCTTCGTCACGGACGAACGCCCGCGCCGCATCCTCGTCCATCCGAAAGGTCGCGTCGGGGTGCATCAGTCGCGGCTGCCCCGCGACCGCCGCTCGCCGCGCCGTTCCTTGCGATAATTCTTGGCGTGCGCCTTCGCCTTGGCCTTCAGGTCGGCCTTGGTCACCGGCGGCGGGGCGTCGTCGATCATCGCATTGCCAAGGCTCATGTCGAAACCCAGCAGTTCGATGCTCTCGGCAAAGTGCGGCGGCAGTTCGGCGGTCACGTCGACCTGTCCGCCATCGGGATGGTCGATGCGGATGCGGCGCGCGTGCAGGTGCATCTTGCGGCTGACCCCGCCGGTCAGGAACGCGGCCTGCCCGCCATATTTGCCGTCGCCGACGATCGGATGGCCGATCGCCGACATATGCACGCGCAGCTGGTGGGTGCGCCCGGTGAACGGCTGCAGCTCGACCCACGCCGCGCGGTTGCCGACGCGTTCGATCACGCGGTAGCGCGACCGGGCGGGCTGCCCCTCCGCTTCGTCGACATGCATCTTTTCGCCGCCGGTGCCCGGCTGCTTGGCGATCGGCAGGTCGACGATGCCGTCCGAAATATCGGGAATGCCGACGACCAGCGCCCAATAGACCTTCTTGGCGGTCCGCCCCGAAAACGACTTGGCGAAGAACGCCGCCGCCCGCGCGGTGCGCGCGATCAGCAGCGCGCCCGACGTATCCTTGTCCAGCCGGTGGACCAGCTTCGGCCGGCTCTCGCCATCGAATTGCAGCGCGTCGAGCAGCCCGTCGACATGGTCGTGGGTCTTGGTCCCGCCCTGCGTCGCCAAGCCCGGCGGCTTGTTCAGCACGATCGCCTGCTTGTCGCGGTGGATGACCAGGCTTTGCGCGAACTCGGTCTGTTCGGCCGACAGCGGCGCGCGCTCCGCCTTTGGCTTGGGCTGGGCGACGATCGCCGATTCGGGCGGCGGCACGCGCAGCACCTGGCCCGCGCTCAGCCGCGCACCGGGTTGGGCGCGCCCGCCATCGATGCGCAGCTGCCCGGTCCGCGCCCAGCGCGAGACGATGTTGAAACTGGTATCGGGCAGATGCCGCTTGAACCAGCGGTCCAGCCGGATGCCGTCGTCATCGGCCCCGACCGTGAATTGCCGAACGTCGTTGTCGCTCATGCCGCCCCCCGCGTCATAGAAAGGCCGGCGAACAGCGCCAGCGCAGCACCGATCACCGATACCAGGGCATAGCCCATCGCATTCGCCAGCGCGCCGCGTTCGATCATCGTCACCATGTCGAGCGAGAAGGCCGAAAAGGTCGTGAAGCCACCCAGCACCCCGACGCCCAGCGCCAGCCGGAGCTGTTCGTTGCCGCCACTGCGCGCCAGCAGCCCGACCAGCAGCCCCATCGCCAGCCCGCCGATCAGGTTGACGCCCAGCGTCCCCCATGGATAGCCGGGGCCAAAGGTCACGAGCGTCCAGCGCCCAAAGAGATGTCGCAAGCCGGCGCCGATCGCGCCGCCGGCCATGACGATAAAAAGATTTCCCATGATCGGCTGTCGCCTAGCCGATTGCGGCGCGCGATGAAACCGTCGTGCTGCGCGTGAGCCAGCCGGCGGCCTGCAACGCCTCCACTTGTCCGCGCGCCACCGGCGCCTCGATCCCGCCGGTCAGCAGCAGGCGGAGGTTGCGCCCGTCGCGATTCGCCGCCGTGACATGGCCACGCGCGACCCACCAGCTGCGATGGACCTGCGCGCCCTCCATGTCGCCCAGCTCGCCCACCGCGTCGCGCATCCGCATCAGGATCAGCGTCGATCCGGCCGGCGTGTGGGCGCGGACATAATGATCCTCCATCTCCAGCGCGATCAGGTCGCGGCCCAGATGCGGGGGCAGACGGTCGAGGAACGGCGGGGCAGGGGCGGCGGTTGCCGGTTCCGCAACGATCGGCATGGCGACAGGCGGCGCCACCGCCGCCCGCGCCCGTCGTGCCCGCCCGAACCAGAAGATCGAGGTGATCGCCGACCCCAGGATCAGGACATTGGCATAGCTCGCCAGCCACCCCTGCGCCGAGGGCAGGCGCAGCGGTTGCCATAGTCCGTCGACTGCCCAGACGACGATCGTCATCGGCACCGTGGCGACGACACAGGCAGCGACCCACAGCCCCGCTTCCGGCAACGCCAGCCGCGCGGCCAGTCGGGTCGCGCCGACCGTCGCGGGCAGATACAGCGCATAGCCGGCCAGCGCGATGCCCAGCCAATAGGCAAGGCGCAGCGCGAAGGGCATGGCGAAGCTGCCGAACGGCCCCAGCACTGCCAGCACCACGCCCACGACCGCCATGATGGTCAGGTCGATCAGCAATTGGCGGGCATCGGGCATGGGCGGCTCGGGCTGGGCGGTGTCGCCTTTGGAATAGCGTGTGACACCGCCCTTGGCACCCCATGGTTTGCGCCATCGGGACGCTACCATTTCACGCATCGCGAACGGGCGGGGCGGACGATCCACGATGCGACGGGCACGATCCGCGCAGATCGCCTTGCCGGCGGGCGGGGCATCGGCAGGACGGGGGCGACACCGAACCACAGGAACCGCCATCATGTCCGCACCCGCCCCGACTGCCGCCCGCCCGACCGATGTCTCGCCCCTGCTGCGTGGCGTGATGGTGGCGAGCGGCGGTGCGCTCGGCCTGTTAAGCCTGCTCGCGCTGGTCCGGGCGGCGACCGGGATGGCCCCGACCGCGCCTGCGGCGCATGACGTCGCGGTCGCCGTGCATCTGATGAGCGTGCTGCCAGCCATCCCGCTCGGCCTCTATATCCTGCTCACGCGCAAGGGTGGCGCGCGGCACCGGCTGCTGGGCAAGGTCTGGATGGCATTCATGGCATCGACCGCGATCAGCGCGTTCTTCATCCGCGTGCTGAACCATGGCAGTCTGTCATGGATCCACATCTTCGTGCCGGTGACACTGGTCGCCGCCTGGGCCGCCATCGCCGCAGCGCGCGCGGGCGACATCCCCCGGCATCGCCGCCGGCTAGTCGCCATGTTCCTCGGCGCGATGGTCATCCCCGGCCTGTTCGCCTTCACGCCGGGGCGGGTCATGGCGATTTGGGCTTTTGGATGATCCCGAGCCTCTTGCTGGCGACCGTCGCAATCGTTACCTATTGCTGCGATGCACAACGACGCCGCCCCCGAACCCGCGACCGATACCGCCACGGAAGAGCTGCGCGCTTCGCTCAGCGACATCATCCGCTTCGCCCTGATGCAGCGGATCTGCCTGTCGGTGCGCTATAACAACATGGACATGATCCTGGCGCCGCACATGCTTTGGACCAAGCATGGTGACCTGCATGTCGATGCGGTGACCGTCGAGCGCGCCGGCAGCCCGCCGAAAATCTTCAAGATCGGCACGTTCAAGCTGCTGGGCCTTGGCAATGTTGCGCTGACATCGCGCACGTTCGTGCCGCAGCCCGAATTCGATCCGAACGACCCCAAATATGCGGAGGCACCGGTCGCGTCGGTTCAGCGCTGACGCGTTAATTTCAGAACGTCCCGGCGGCACGTTTTGCGGTGCCAGCCCGCTCCTCCACCCGGCCACACCATCAGGATACGCTGTGGGTGGCCGGGTGGGGGAGTGGGCTGGCACCGCCCCGAAACTCGCTCTTCCGCGAGTTTCGACATACCCTGGCACCGCGCCACAATCGCTTGCACATCCCCGCCGCCGGGGCCATGGACCGCGCGGAGCCGGGGTCGCGTCGGGCGGCCGCGTGAATCAGGCGGACGGGAACGAGTGACCAGCATCGGTATCTTCGGATGGCAGGGCCGGATGGGACGCGCGATCGAGCAGGAGATCGAACGCGTCGGCGAAACGCTGGCCGGTGGGGTCGATCAGGGCGGTGATCCGGTCGACCTCGCGGTACGCGCCGATGTGCTGGTCGATTTTTCCTCGCCCAAGGCGCTGGCCGCGAACCTGGCCGCCGCGCGCGGGGCGGGCACGCCGATCGTCATCGGCACCACGGGGCTCAGCGACCGCCATCACGCGATGATCGACGAAGCCGCCGCCGACATCGCGGTGCTGCAGACCGGCAATACCTCGTTCGGCATCGCGCTCCTGTCGCGACTGGTACGCGACGCGGCGCGGCGGCTGGGGCCGGACTGGGACATCGAAATCGTCGAGAGCCACCACCGGCTGAAGGTCGATGCACCGTCGGGCACCGCGCTGATGCTGGGCGATGCGGCGGCGGAGGGGATGGGCACGACCCTCGCCGACAGCGGTGTGATCGGTCGCGCCGGGCTGGTCGGGGCGCGGGCCGGCGGCACGATCGGCTTCGCCTCGCTGCGCGGCGGCACCATCGTCGGCGACCACCAGGTCGTGTTCGCGGGGGAGGGCGAGCGGATCGAACTGGGCCACCGTGCCGACGACCGTGGCCTGTTCGCCCGCGGGGCGGTGCGCGCCGCGCTGTGGCTGGCGAGTGCGCCTGCCGGACGCTACACGATGGATGCGGTGCTGGGCGTTTGAAGAAGGCGGACGTCTTCGACTTCTTCCGGAGGCTGGCGGAGGATAATCCGCACCCCGAAACCGAACTCGAATCGGTCAACGACTATACGCTGCTGGTCGCGGTCGTGCTGTCGGCGCAGGCGACCGATGTCGGCGTGAACAAGGCGACGCGCGCGCTGTTCGAAACGGTCGACACGCCGGAAAAGATGGTCGCGCTCGGCATCGACGGCCTCAAACAGCATATTCGCACCATCGGCCTGTTCAATACCAAGGCGAAGAACGTCATCGCCCTGTCCGAGGCGCTGATCGCCGAGCATGGCGGACAAGTGCCGAACGACCGCGCCGCGCTGGAAACGCTGCCCGGCGTCGGGCGCAAGACCGCCAATGTCGTGATGAACGTTGCGTTCGGCGCGGAGACGTTTGCGGTCGACACCCATATCTTTCGCGTCGGCAACCGCACCGGCCTAGCCCGTGGCAAGACGCCGAACGCGGTCGAATCGGTCCTCGACCGGGTGGTGCCACAGCCGTTCCGCCTGCACGCGCATCACTGGCTGATCCTGCACGGCCGCTATATCTGCAAGGCGCGGCGGCCCGAATGCTGGCGCTGTCCGGTCGCGGACCTGTGCGCGTTTCGCCCGAAAACGCCCGCGCCTGCCCAAAAGGCGGTCGCGACCGACTGAAACGGCTGGCAATGCCGCGCGACCTTTGCTAGGCGCGTGCCTCCACGGCCAAGCACCCGTAGCTCAGCTGGATAGAGCGCTGCCCTCCGAAGGCAAGGCTAAGTCAAGTGTGTTATGGGTGAGGGTCGAAAAAACTGAGGGAAACCAAACGATTGGCGGAACTCGAAGGAAGCAGAAAAACCGCTTCCGTGGCCACGGAAGCGCCGCGGAAGCAAACTGAAGGAAGCTGTAGAGTACGAACGACCACAATCGGCAGTGCCTTGGGCCCGCATCGTTTGCGATCGTTTGAACGTTGGAATCGAGATTGACCCTGGTCGACCTCGGACACTATTTGAAGATAAATGCACCCATAGCTCAGCTGGATAGAGCGCTACCCTCCGAAGGTAGAGGCCTCAGGTTCGAATCCTGATGGGTGCGCCACCCTCCTTGAGGGTTGGCTTAGTAGGTCAACCGCGTGAACCAGATCATCGAGGGTCAGCCCAACATCGCCGGCGAGATGACCCTGCGACTTGGTCACTGGTTAAGCACGAGCGCACAGTTCTGGCTCGATCTTCAGAGCGTGCACGACATTCGCATGGCTGAGCAGGCGGGTGGCGTAGAAGTATCGGCGCTCCGACGTGGCGGGCCCGCAGAGCGCTTGAAGTAGTCGGACGTAGTTTGATGATGGCCGGCTCAAACTTACCGTCGCCAAGGGGGAGCGACCGCGCATGAGCGGGGCAAGAAAAGACATAACGAGACCGGAATCAGCTCTGGAACTGATGTCGAAGGAAGACCTGATCGACCTCGTCAGGTCGATGATCGATGGGGGCGTTTCCATAAACTTTCATGGAAAGCGCATTTCCCATGAAATCTACAAGAAGGTTCGCCCACGCCAGACGATCATTAAAAAGGATCTCTCGATCGGGGAGCCTGAGGCACAGGTTCGCAATCTACTTATAGAGGGCGAAAACCTTCAGGCGATGGTCACTCTCTACAAGGAGCGCGGTCAGGTTGACCTGATCCTGACCGATCCGCCGTACAATACGGGGCAGAACTTCCGTTATAACGACAAGTGGGATGAAGACCCCAACGATCCCGACCTTGGTCAGATCGTGAAGCTCGAGGACGGTTCGCGGCACACAAAATGGATGAAGGCGATGCTGCCCCGGCTGCACATGATGCACGCCATGCTTAAGCCATCTGGCGTCATTGCCGTGTGCATCGACGACAACGAGCTATTCCATCTTGGCATGATGCTCGATGAGATTTTCGGCGAGGATAACCGTCTTGGTATCATCAACTGGCAGAAGGCTTACTCGCCCAAAAACGACGCAAAAACGGTCTCAAAAACGACCGAGTACGTTCTGGTCTACGCGAAGGACCGAAACCTTTCAAAGACAGGCCGGGTCGAGTTCGATCGAGGCACTATACGCAATTTGGACAACGATCCGAAGGGCGATTGGATAGCGAGCGATCCGACTGCCAGGCAGCATCGCAAGGATACGGCCTACGCCATCCAGTCACCCGTGACCGGATATCTTCACTATCCAAACGGAGAATACCGCTTCGACGGAAGATTGCCGGAGCCCCGCTCGCATTGGGTCAACTTCACGAAGACGGAAGCGAAGGCGCTCCTTGAGGAATGGGGGTCGGCATATCTCGAGAAGGACCTTGGTGACGATCGCGGCAAGGCCCTTGTCCTCAAAGGCTCGAAGATCGCCCTGAAGGGCTACGACCCGACAAAAGACCGCGTTGTCGAGGCAGCAGCGAAGAAGGCGCAACAGCGTCGCGATGCTGGTAACTGGCCCCTTCTGTATTTCCGCGACGACAAGAGCCGCCGGCCGGGTCGGGGGCGGCCGCGCCTGAAAAACTACGTCGAAAGTATCAAGGAAGGAAAGGTCCCGACGACGTTCTGGGATGAAGATCAGTACGCCGAGCCGGTCGAGATAGGATCGGTGACATGGCCGCACCCCGTGTCAGGACATACTGATCTGGCTAAGCGCGAGCTGGACCAGATTGTCGGACGGGACCACGGGTTCGACACCGTGAAACCGCTACGGCTAATGAAGAAAATCATTCAGATTTGGTGCCCGGAAAATGGTCTGGTCATGGATCCCTACGCTGGCTCGGGGACAACCGGACACGCTGTCTTGGAATTGAACGTAGATGCCAGTGCGTCACGCCGATTTATCCTCATCGAGCAGGGTTCGCCCGATCGCGGAGACAAATATGCGCGGAGCCTCACGCAAGTTCGCCTGCAACGCGCTGTTACGGGCGAACGGCCAAGTCTGGACGGAAAGCTGAAGCAAACCGCTACGCCTTTGTCCGGGGGCTTTCAGTTCCGCCAGTTGACACAGAAGATCGATAGCCGCGCCGTCTTGACCATGAAGAAGGACGAGTTGATCGACCTCGTTATCACCTCGCATTGGGAGAATACTCGTCGCGGCAGCGCCGGCCTCATCCGATTCGAAAGCGAGGGCTTCAAGTACCTGGTCGGCCGCAATGACCAGAACGAGGGCTATTTCCTCATCTGGAACGGCGGAGACAAGGTGGGGCAACTGGACGAAGCCAGTTACGCAACAGTCGTCGCCGAGGGCAAGAAAGCGGGCCTCAAACACCCTTTCCATGTGTATGCCCGTTACGAAATCTATCAGTCGCGGAACGTGATCTTCTACAAGATTCCTGACAAAATCCTCGCCCATCTCGGGCTCAATGAATCGAGCGACAGTTTCAATGAAGAAGGGGACGCGTGATGCGCTTGTTTCCCTTCCAGATCGCGGCGTCTGCGCAGATGGCAGAACGGTTCGCCGCCTATGCCGCCGACCCTTTGATGAGCACTCGCACGCGCACAGTTCCTTTCTATCAGAATCTTAACTCCCTGACAGGCAGCGGCAAAACCCTGATCCTCGCCGATACCGTCAGCCAGATGCGTGGTCAGCTAGGCGTCGAGCCGATCGTGCTTTGGCTATCCAAGGGGAAGGTCGTCGTCTGGCAAACGCTGCAGAACCTCGCCTCGGGGAAATATGCGGAGCTTGTGGGTTCTTTTGCAACAAAGCCCCTGATGGATTGCAAACAGCGGGACATCGAGAATCCCCAAGGAGGTCTGATCCTTGTCGCCACGGTTGGTAAGTTCAATCAGGCGGACCAGGAAAAGGGCGACCGGCTCATCTACCAGCTGGCGCTGGATCTAGGCGACGCGTCGCTATGGGATATGTTGAAGAAGCGTCGCGACAGCGCCGGCCGCCGGCGCCCCTTCATCGTGGTATATGACGAAGGACACAATCTCTCAGATCAGCAGACGCAGTTGCTGTTCGACCTTGAACCCGACGCCCTGATCGCGGCGAGCGCCACGATGCGCATTCCGCCTGAGCTGGGCCGGATCATTTCCCGGCTGAAGCAAGAGAAGCACTGGACCGACGACGACCTAGTAACGGCTGTCAAGAGCAGCGACGTGGTCACGTCCGGCCTAGTCAAGCAGCAGATCATGCTCGGGGGTTACGTCACGCCGATGGAGGTTGCTGTCGATGACATGCTTGAGAGCATGCAGAAGGCAGAGGCCGCGGCGGCCGCAGCAGGCCTGCCGTTCCGGCCCAAGGCGATTTACGTCAGCAATACCAACATCGTTTCGGGCGTGCCGGACAATCCCGCGTTGCGCTTTTCCGACCGCCAGGCACGGCCAATCCAAATCTGGCGGCACTTGGTCGAGAACCGGGGCATCGACCCGGCGACCATCGCCGTTTACTGCAACCTGAAATTCGACCAGAAGGCACCATCCCCTCCCCAATTCGTGCTCTTTAGCGGAGGGGATAACGACTATGACCGATTCATTGCAGGCGACTACCAGCACATCATTTTCAACCAGACTCTTCAGGAGGGCTGGGACGATCCGTCTTGCTATTTTGCCTATATCGATAAGGACATGGGGTCGAAGGACCAAGTTACGCAGGTGGTAGGCCGCGTGCTTCGGCAGCCGCAAGCGCAGCACTATCCGGACCCGATTCTAAACACTGCACAGTTCTATATCCGGACCGACCAGAAAGCCGTTTTCGACCAAGTGTTGAAGGAGGTTCAGGCGAAAATCGGCAGCGAGACGCCGGAAATCGCGCTTACAGTCTTCACCGGGGGCAAGGGCGCGGCCTCAAAGCTTGTCATCCCGCCGCGGAAGGTGAAACAGCTCCCCGAGCTTTCAATTCAGGCTGCGGCTGCGATGGAGCCAATCAGGAAAATCCTCGCGAGCGTTCAGGACTATCGAGGCAACAATCCCAACACTATCGGTGCAGGGACGCGTATCCAAGTTCTGCAAGATATCGGTGGTGGTAAAGCCGCGCAGGAAGAATGGGTCGAGGTCGAACATTCCAACCGGGTTACAGCACGCTGGATCTTCGTGAGGGAGGTCGAGAAGTCTTACCGTCGCGCGATAAATCTCTGTGACATCGAGGATCCGAAATTCGACGCGCTTGTCGAGTTCACCAGCCCCGCGGCCGAGCAGATCAGGGATGCTGCGCGAAAGGTCGTGTCTGCCTACATAGACAATTCGAATGTCATCCACAATTTCGCGGGCGCGTTCGAAGTGCCCGCTATCTCCGTTGATCCTGCCGGCGCATCGACCTTCAGCTTCGCTGTCCACGAGCGATACAGCGGTTTAAACGGTTTCGAGCGCGATTTTGCCCAGGCATTGGACAAGACGCAGCGCGTGTGGTTCCGGAATCCGCCGCGGGGATGCTTTGAAATCCCGCTTCTCACCGCCGGAGGCTCGAAGCATTTCAATCCCGACTTCCTCGTTTGGATTGGCGATCAAGCCATCGCCGCGATCGACACGAAGGGTGACCATCTAATCGTTGAGGACGCCGGCCGGAAGCTGCTGTTCATTAACAAGGTCGGCTTAGGCCCCGATCTGGTCATCCGCTTGGTCACGCAGGGCAGCTGGAACGATCGTTTCGAGAAGCAAGGTCGCGAAGGTTATTCCGTGTGGACCCTCCGCAACGGTAAGCCGCATCCCGTTCACGTGGATAGTGCTGCACAGGCAGTTGCGGCCTGTCTCCGAATTTGACCATCTCGTTCTGGCGGCCGCCCAGAACTGTCGGTTCCCGTCTATTGCACGCGCCACTCGTTCAATGGCCTGTGGTTCAGCCGAAAGAGGGTGAGGCGATGACGGCCGCTCAGTTCCCCGACATCGTGCATCGGCCGATCCTCGGGAGATTCTCCCCTCCAATGCCGTGTGGTCCCGAAGAACGACAACCCAGCCTTGAGCAAGTTGCTCGATCTCGCCCGCTCATTGGCGACGGCTCGCCAAACGGCGCTCGTCACGCAAGCGGCTTCGCGGATGGAACCGCGCGCCAGGCCTTCGCAAAGCCCCGATCCGTTGCAATGAAGCGCTCCAGCATCGGCACGATCAGCTTCATGGGATCAGTGACCTGCTGGCCCGTTTCGCGAGCGAGAGCATCAGCATAGGCGACCAGATCCCGATGCAGCGACGCCGGCAACTCCAACGTCGCCTTCACGGGTTTCTCGTCCACGATGGGACCCAGCTTCAATTTCGTCATATCAGCCTCTGTAGGGTTCGAGGACGAGATCGCGGGTGACAATGACGCGGACGGGAAAACCGGGCCGGATGGTCAAGGTCGGAGCGACCTGGAGCTGGCGACGGATGATCTCCTGGCCGGCGTCGTTGATGGTGTCCTGGCCGCCATTGCGGATGGCGCTCAGGAGCCGGTCGTCATCGTCGACGGCCAGTTCGGCGCCAACAGATAGCAGCGTTGAGAGACCAGCGGCCTTGGCGAGATCCCACCAGTGATAATCGACACCGTCCTCGAGGCCAGCATACCCCATCCCGTCCGCGCCGGGCTGGCGCTCGAGCACGATCGAGCGGCCGTTGGGAAAGATGAGGCGGCTCCACACCAGTAGGACGCGGCGCTGCCCGAAACCGACATTGTTGCTGTATTCGGCGATGATCCGCGTGCCCTGCGGGACGATAAGGATTCGGCCGGTCGGGCTGTCATAGATGTTTTCGGTCACCTGCGCGGTGATCTGGCCCGGCAGATCGGAGCGAATGCCGGTGATCATCGCGGCGGGGATGACCGCGCCGGCCTGCAGGATGTAGGGCGATGCTGGCGCCATTACGCGGTCGGCCGCGACGGTCCGGCGGTCGACGGGCGCGTTGAGAAAGGCGAGCTGTCGGTCCTGGGCGGTCGGGGTGCCCGGCTGCGACCCGGTCCCCAGACCCGCGAGGCCTGGCGCGGCCACGCCGGTGGTTGTGGTCGTGGACGCCGGGCCGGCCTGGAAGAAGACGCGGCTGGTTCGCGCCGCCTCCAGCTCGGTGAGGCGGCGCTGCTCCTCGGGGTCAACGCGAGGCGTTGCCGCCACGGCGGGCGGCGTGACGGGCTGGCCGCGGTTCTGTGCGCTGAGGATCGGCCGACCGAGATCGCCGGGCAGCGCTGGTCCAAGGACAGGTCCGGTATAGTCGCGCGGCAAACCGGCCAAGCCGTCGGCGGTGGCGCGATTATCGGTCGAGTAGAGCTCCTCACTGGTCTGGCCCGCATCGCGCGTCTGAAGCGCATAGATGAGAGCGCTGCCGATGCCGACGCTGGCGACGAGGCCGATGCTCGCGAGGACCTTGCGCGACAGGCGCGTGACGCGCGGCGGTTCGGCGCGCAGGCGCATGGGTGCAGCGCTATCGGTTGCGGCCGAGGTTTGTGGCTGCGGTTCTGGGATGTCGTTGTCGGTATTGCTCACGATGCGGGCCTCCCGTCTGTACGCACGATCCTGACGGTCTGCTGACGGTCGCCGCTACCAAGGCGCAGTTCGGCCGCGCCGAAGATGCGGTCGACGATCAGGATGTTCTGGTAGACGCGGCTGTTGACGATCTGCGGCTCGCCGTCTGCTCCGAGCACGAAGATCGGCGGCATCTCGCCCTGGGCGATGCCGCGCGGAAACTCGACATAGACGCGACGCCCGTCGTCATAGACGGAGACGGGCCGCCAGGGCGGCGTATCGCCTGTGAGTCCGTAGCGATATCTGCGGGCAGCGGCGGCCGGGATGACCGGGACCGCCGGCACGTTGGCGCGCTGGGGTGCCGGGGGCACCGGATAGGCCCAGGCGACGGCCGGCATATAGGGATTTTGCCCTGCCCTAAGTTCGAGAATGTAGATGCGGCGGTCGGTCGTGATGACCAGATTGGTGGAGATGTCGGGCCGCGTGGGCTTGACCAGGATATGGACGCGGCGGGTGAGCCCGGACCCGCTTTCGGTGTCGCCGATCATCCAGCGGGCGGTGTCGCCCGCCGCGATCGGCCCTGCGCCGGTCAGGCTTTCCCCCGGCTCGAGCGCGATGTTGGTGATCTGCCCCGGTGCGGCATAGACCTGATAGAGCGCCCCTTCGCTCCACGGATAGATCTGGATGGAGTTGTAGTAGCCTTCGCGGCGCGGCTCGACACGCGCGGCGGCGTTGGCGTTCTGGACGCGGCCGCTCGGCGTGCTCGCGGCGCTGCCGCCACGCGCCGGCGTCCAGCCCGGTGGAATGTGCAGCGGACGCGGCGGTTGTTCGGCGACCGGCGTCGGCACGGCCGGCAGCGGCGGCACATCGCCGTCGTAGCTGATCTCTGGCGGCTTGAACGTCGCGCACCCCGCAAGCATCGTCGCGGACAGCAGGGCAAGCGCCAAAGCGGATCTACGGAAAGCCGGAGAACCGGAGCTGCGGAGGGACGGGCTCATTGGGCCATCTCCCGCGACCAGGAAATCGCGTTGACGTAGATCCCGAGCGGATTGGCGCGCAGCCGTTCGGCGTCGCGCGGAGTCTGGATGACGATGGTGAGGATCGCGGTCCAGCGCTCGGTCGTGGCGAGCTGGCCGTTTTCGTAGCGCTTCTCCGTCCAGGCCACACGGAAGGAATCCGGCGAAGCGCGGAGCACGCTGGAGACTTCGACGGCGATCTGCTGACGGCCGACCCGGGTGAAGGGATCGTTGGCGCGGGCGTAGTCGTTGAGGGCGGCCGCGCCGCGATCAGTCGTCCATTCATAGGCGCGCAGCCAGTTCTGCCGCACGATGATGGCGTCGGCCGGGATCGAACGGACCTGCTCGATAAAGCGCGCAAGATGCCAAGCGATCTGGGGATCGGTTGGGCGATAGTCGGCGGTGGCCGGCGCGACCGATTGTGCCTGGCCGAGGCGATCGACCTGCACCACCCAGGGCACGACGGTGCCGCGTGCGGATTGCCAGACCAGCGCGGCCGCGAAGCCGGCCGACAAGACCAGCGATCCGAAGGCCATGAAGCGCCAGTTTCGGGCCTGGACACGCGCCGACCCTATGCGGTCATCCCAGACCTGGGCGGCGCGCTGATAGGGCGTTTCGGGTTCGGGGGACTTTCCGTAATGGGCGGCGGGTCGTTTGAAGAGGCTCATGGGCGGTCACTTTCAGAAAGATTGACGGAAGAGCCGCCGCCATGGCTGTCGCCGGATTTGACGGCGTGCGCGGCAAGCGTGGCTCCATGTCCGAGGGACTGGTTGCGCTTCATGCGCCTGGCCCAGTCGGGCGGGCCGTCGCGCGACGTCGCCTCCGCCTCGCTCGCGGTCCCGGAACTCGAAATCGTGCCCCTGGTCGAGGAGCCACCCGTGGCGCCGAAGCCGGCCTTGGCGCCTTCGGAAAAGCTGGACTTGATGCTTTCGGAGGCACGTGCGGCGGCGCGCTTGAGCGGCGAGGCACTCGCGGCGCCTGCGGCACGCGCGACACCGCCGAGACCGGACGCGACACCGGCGGCGCCAGACTGGCCGAGCGAGCCGACACTGTAGGCCGCGGCGGCGCTACCAGCAGCGGCGGCGCCGCCGCGCACGGCGGCCGCACCCCCGGACATCGCAGCCGCTCCACCCTTCACGGCGAGGCCCGCCGCGCCGCCCGCCGCGAGTGCGGCGCCACCGACCGCGAGGCCGGTGCCCACCGCAGCGCCCGCGCCGAGCTGCGGGCCACCGGAAACCAGACCACTGGCGATACCCGGGCCGAAGATGCCGAGCCCCAGCAGCGACAGCGCCGCCAGTACGATCGCCATCGCGTCGTCGATCGTCGGCGTCTGGCCGCCGAAGCCTTGCGTGAACTGGCTGAACAGCGTCGAGCCGATGCCGATGATGACGGCGAGCACCAGCACCTTGATCCCGGACGAGATGACGTTGCCGAGCACGCGCTCGGCCATGAAGGCGGTCTTGCCGAAAAGGCCGAACGGGATGAGCACGAAGCCAGCGAGCGTCGTCAGCTTGAACTCGATCAGGGTGACGAAGAGCTGGATTGCGAGAATGAAGAAGGCGAGCAGCACCAGCGCCCAGGCGAAGAGCAGGCAGGCGATCTGGATGAAGTTCTCGAAGAAGGCGACCCAGCCCATCAGGTCGGAGATCGACTCGAGCAAGGGGCGCGCGGCGTCGAGTCCGGTCTGCGCGACCTTGCCGGGACGCATGAGATCCTGAACGGAAAAGCTCGTGCCCGAGCCTTTGAGGCCGAGGCCTGCAAAACTCTCGAAGACGATCCGGGCGAGATTATTCCAGTTGGAGATCAGGTAGGCGAAGACGCCAACGAAGAGCGTCTTCTTGACCAGACGCGCCATGATGTCGTCGTCCGCGCCCCAGCTCCAGAATAGGGCGGCGAGCGTCACGTCGATGACGATCAGCGTGGTGGCGATAAAACCGACCTCGCCGCCGAGGAGGCCGAAGCCGGAGTCGATATAGGAGGTGAAGACCCCCAGGAAATTGTCGATGACGCCGGTGCCGCCCATGGGTCAGGGTCCTTCCGTGGGGTGGACGGCAGGCGTCGGTGCGCGGCCGAGGAAGCGGTCGCGGGTCTCGGCCCAGACGCGCATGCATTCAAAATCGCTGGCGGCCGCTTGGCCAAGCTGCTGGCACCGGCGTTGCCCCTCGCGGAGCGGATCGCGCGCGATTTTGACCGCACGCTCGGACTCCATGACCGGAGCCGTTTCCTTCCGGGACATCTCGATCGCCGTCGCCGTGATGGCGATGGCGACGAAGACGACGGCGCCCAGCCGGGCCAGCAACTTGCCGTCCATGAGGGTGCTCCCTTTCCGGCTTTTAGTTGCCGTTGCCGAACATCTTGGCGTTGCCGGGCTGATAGCCGGAGCCCGGCGTCAGGAAGCGGCGACGCTGCTCGCGCCCCTGCTCAGCCGCCGCCGCGCGTTCGGCCTCGGTGAGCGCGCTCGACCGGCCATTGGCCGAGATCAGCGCGATCAGGTCCGAAAGCTGCTGGGACTGAAGCGCGAGAAGCTGATTGCCCGCCTGCGTCGCCTGCAGCGCACCTGTCGCGCCCTGGCTCTGGCTGACCAGCGCCGACATCTCGGCGCGGTTCGTGTCGATATTGCCGACGACGCCCGCCTGCACGCGCATGGCGTCCTGAAGACTGCCGATGGTGTTCTGCCAGCGGGTGCGCGCGCCGGCGACCAGTTCGGCGTCGCTCGCCGAAAGCGAGGCCCGGCCATATTGCTGCTGGAACATCCGGTCGATGTTCTGGACGTCGAAGGCGATGTTCTGCGCCTGCTGCAGGAGCTGCTGGGTGCGCTGGACGTTCTGCTGAAGCTGCTGAAGCGACGAGTACGGCAGGCTGGCGAGATTGCGCGCCTGGTTGATCAGGCTCTGCGCTTCGTTCTGGAGCGAGCGGATCTGATTGTTGATCTGTTCGAGCGAACGCGCCGCCGTCAGCACATTCTGGGCGTAGTTGGTGGGATCGTAGACGACCCATTGCGCCGCGGCCGGCGTCGGCAGCATGGGCGCTGCGGCGAGCGGCATCGCCAGGATGCAGGCCGCGAGCGACAGCACGCGCGGGCGTGAACGATGGATGGTCACAACGATTACTCCTTCTCAGGCTGGGGGTTGAGGTTGGTGAGATCGGGGATGAGATCGGCCGCCCATTCGGCGCCGCGCAGCCGCAGCCAGGCGGCGAGGAAGCCCTCGGGGCCATACTCGGCGATGGTGCGCGCGATCTCCGTTTGATCGGACTTGGAGGACGCGGCGGCGAGCGCGAGGCCGACCTCGGAAAGGCCGAGCTCGAAGAGGCGATTGCCGCGGCGGGACTGGCAATAGTAATCGCGCTTGGGCGTCGCGCGGGCCAGGATCTCGATCTGGCGATCGTTGAGACCGAAGCGGCGATAGATCGCGGTGATCTGCGGTTCGATCGCGCGTTCGTTCGGCAGGAGCAGCCGCGTCGGGCAGCTCTCGATGATGGCTGGCGCGATTTTGCTGTTGTCGATGTCCGAGAGCGACTGGGTGGCGAAGACGACGCTCGCGTTCTTCTTGCGCAGCGTCTTCAGCCATTCGCGCAGTTGCCCGGCGAAGGCGTCGTCGTCGAGCGCGAGCCAGCCCTCGTCGATGATGAGCAATGTCGGTGAGCCGTCGAGCCGGTCGCCGATGCGATGGAAGAGATAGGAGAGCACGGCAGGCGCCGCGCCGGTCCCGACCAGTCCTTCGATCTCGAACGCTTGGACCGACGCCGATCCAAGGTGCTCGGTTTCGGCATCGAGCAGCCGGCCATAGGCACCGCCGACGCAATAGGGCCGCAACGCCTGCTTCAGATCGTTCGATTGCAAGAGGACCGTGAGGCCGGTGATGGTGCGCTCCTCGACCGGCGCGGAGGCCAGCGAGCTGAGTGCCGTCCACAGGTGCTCCTTCACCTCGGGCGTGATGGCGATGCCTTCGCGAATGAGGATCGCGCCGATCCAGTCGGCCGCCCAGGCGCGCTCCGGCGCGTCGTGGATACGCGCCAGCGGCTGCAAGGACACCGACGCGTCCACGCCTTCGGTCAGATCGCCGCCAAGATCGTGCCAGTCGCCGCCCATGGCGAGCACGGCGGCGCGGATCGAGCCGCCAAAGTCGAAGGCGAAGACCTGGGAGCCTTCGTAGCGCCGGAACTGCAAGGCCATGACGCCGAGCAGCACCGACTTGCCGGCGCCGGTCGGACCGACCACCAGCGTGTGGCCGACGTCGCCGACGTGAAGGGAAAACCGGAACGGGGTTGAGCCTTCGGTCTTGCCGAACAGCAAGGGGGGGCTGCCCAAATGCTCGTCCCGTTCCGGCCCCGCCCACACCGCCGAGAGCGGGATGATGTGGGCAAGATTGAGCGTCGAGATGGGCGGTTGGCGCACATTGGCGTAGACGTGCCCGGGCAGCGAGCCCAGCCATGCATCGACGGCGTTGATGGTCTCGGCCATGCAGGTGAAGTCGCGGCCCTGGATGACCTTCTCGACGAGCCGCTGCTTCTCGTCGGCGATGCGGGGATCATCGTCCCAGACGGTGATCGTCGCGGTGACATAAGCTTGCCCGGCATAGTCGGCGCCGAGTTCCTGAAGCGCGAGGTCCGCGTCGGCCGCTTTGTTCGCCGCGTCGGTGTCCACGAGCGCCGACGCCTCGTTGGTCATCACCTCTTTCAGAATCGCGGCGATCGACTTGCGCTTGGCGAACCATTGGCGGCGGATCTTCGTCAGCAGCCTGGTCGCGTCGGTCTTGTCGAGCAGGATGGCGCGCGTGGACCAGCGATAGGGGAACGCCAGACGATTGAGCTCGTCGAGAATGCCCGGCGTGGTCGCGGTCGGGAAGCCGACGATCGTGAGGATGCGCAGATGCGCCGTGCCAAGCCGGGGTTCGAGGCCGCCGGTCAGCGGCTGATCGGCGAGCAGTGCGTCGAGGTAGATCGGGGTTTCCGACACGCGGACGCGATGCCGCTTCGTCGATACGGTCGAGTGGAGATAGGTCAGCGTCTCGGCGCTTTCGAGCCAAGTGCATTCGGGCATGAAACCGTCGAGCAGCGCCAACACGCGATCGGTGCGATCGACGAAGGTCGTGAGGATCGCGTGTGGGTCGACGCCGCCCCGCTCGCGGCCTTCATAGAGCCAGGCTTCGGTGCGTGCGGCGTCTTCAGCCGGCGGCAGATAGGAGATGGTCAGAAAATAGCCGGACACGAAATGCGCGCCGGCCTCCTCGAAATCGGCCTTGCGTTCGGCGTCCAGCAGCGCCGAAGCGGCATCGGGAAAGTGGCTCTGCGGATAGGTCGACGCTTCGTGGCGCTGCGCCTCGACGAAGATCGCCCAGCCCGAGCCAAGGCGGCGAAAGGCGTTGTTGAGCCGTCCGGCGACGGCGACCAGCTCGGCCGCGACGGCCGAATCGAGATCGGGGCCGCGAAAGCGCGCGGTGCGCTGGAAGGAGCCGTCCTTGTTGAGGATGACGCCTTCGGCGGCGAGCGCTGCCCAGGGTAGATAATCGGCGAGCCGGGCGGCGGTGCGGCGATATTCGGCGAGATTCATCATGGGCGCGCGCCTCCTCAGACGGACAGGTGACCAGGGATGCGCAGGTGCCGGCGGCCGACCTCGACGAAGAGCGGGTCGCGCTTGGCGGCCCAGACCGCCGCGAAATGGCCGATGGCCCAGATCGCGAGCCCGACCAGCCAGAGACGGAGGCCGAGCCCGACCGCGCCCGCCAGCGTGCCGTTCATGATGGCGATCGAGCGCGGAGCGCCGCCGAGCAGGATGTGCTCGGTCAGCGCCCTATGAACCGGGACGCTAAAGCCCGGCACGTCGGCAAGCTTTTCGAGAACAGCCGCCATCAGACGAGCGCTCCGCCGCCGAACGAGAAGAACGACAGGAAGAAGGAGCTGGCGGCGAAGGCGATCGACAGGCCGAAGACGATCTGAATGAGCCGGCGAAAGCCGCCCGAGGTGTCGCCGAAGGCGAGCGTCAGGCCGGTCACGATGATGATGATGACGGCGATGATCTTGGCTACCGGGCCTTCGATCGACTCCAGGATCGATTGGAGTGGCGCTTCCCACGGCATGGACGAGCCGGAGGCGTGCGCTGCGGAGGTGAACATCAGGCTCAGGGAAACGGCGGCGGCCGCGTTGGCCATGGTGCGGCAGCCGTGCGCGAGGGTACGGATCATGACGGATCTCCTGTCGGGTTGGGGGTGGCGGGTGTGATGCGGTAATCGCCGTCGGACCCGAGCCCTGCGACGCGCGCGAGTTCGGCGAGGCGGCGCTGGGAACCGCGACCGGCGAGGACAGCGACGAGGTCGATCGTCTCGGCGATCAGCGCGCGCGGGACGGTGACGACGGCTTCCTGGATGAGCTGCTCGAGGCGGCGCAGCGCGCCGATGCCGGTGCCGGCATGGATGGTGCCGATGCCGCCGGGATGGCCCGTGCCCCAGGCCTTGAGGAGATCAAGCGCCTCGGAGCCGCGCACCTCGCCGATCGGGATGCGGTCGGGGCGCAGGCGCAGCGAAGACCGGACCAGCTCGGACAGCGTTGCCACGCCGTCCTTAGTGCGCATGGCGACGAGGTTGGGCGCGGCACATTGCAGCTCGCGTGTGTCCTCGATGATGACGACGCGGTCGGCGGTCTTGGCGACCTCGGCGAGCAGCGCATTGGTGAGCGTCGTCTTGCCGGTCGAGGTGCCGCCGGCGACCAGGATGTTAGCGCGCGAGGCGACGGCTTCGCGCAGGACCCCGGCCTGGTCCGCCGACATGATCCCGGCCGCCACATAGTCGCCGAGGCTGAAGATCGCGACCGCGGGTTTGCGGATGGCAAAAGCGGGCGCCGCGACGACTGGGGGCAGCAGGCCCTCGAAGCGTTCGCCGGTTTCCGGCAGCTCGGCCGAGACGCGCGGGCTGCGTGGATGGACTTCTGCACCAACATGGTGCGCGACGAGGCGGACGATGCGCTCACCATCGGCGGCGGACAGCCGCTCTCTCGTATCGGCCAGGCCCTCGGAGAGCCGGTCCACCCATAGACGGCCGTCGGGATTCAGCATGATCTCGACGACGGCGGGGTCTTCGAGGAACTTGGTGATGGATGGGCCGAGCGCGGTGCGCAACATGCGCGCGCCACGTGCGAACGCCTCCGGTTTCTGGCTTGTGGTGGACACGTCAGCCCCGCTTTCTGACGGGGCTGAAAGACGGTCCCCGGATCGGGGATGATTAAAAGGACACGGAATCCAGCCGATTCAACAAGTATCGGTCGTAGTAGTAACGTGGCGTGCAAATACAGGAGAACGGCGGCGACGCGCCGGTCTTGATCGGTTGCCTGCGGCTTCTATGAGGCGCCGTGGGCATCTGCGGCGGCTGAGTCGCCGACATCTTCAGCGACTTCCTGTCTGAGCTTCGGGCCTTGCGCCAAACGGCGACCAAGCGCGGCGATGAAGCCTTCATAGCGTTCCGCAGCCTTGGCGCGCGCGGCCTGGGCGGCGGGCTCGGGGAGCGCCGGCGTCGTCGCCAGCCAGAAGCGGATGAACACCGCCAGCGTCTCGACCGATATGCCGATATCCCGTTCGATGCGCGTCATCCGACGATCGAGCTGATCGAGGCGTTTGGCCACGATCGCCTCGCGCCGTTCGGCGTCATCGGGCGACAGGAACGATGCGATGGCGGCTTCGGCGATCAGCGAGAGCGACTGCTCACGTCTTGCCGCATGGGCCGCGAGCATCGTCATGATCTCCGGGTCGAGATAGACGGAGATCTGCGCCTTCTTCTTGCGTCCGGTCATGGTGCTACAGCTCCATGCCGTCATTGGGATCGAGCGCGACCTGGCGGGCGACGCCGCGCATAACCCGCCTCAGGCGCTGATTGCGCGTGGCGTCGTCTTCGGTGTCATCCGGCAGATCGATCTCGAATTCGTTGTCGATCGGCGCCTTCTTCTCGACGGGCTTCACCACGTTGAGCTCCGGCTGATGACGCCGTTCGGACTCGGTCGGATCTTCGTCCTCCGCAGTGCTCGTTGCGGCGACAGTCTCACCCATGTCAGGGCGGGCCGGGATCGGCAGCTTGCTCCAATCATCCGGCCGCCCTTCAAAGGGCCGGGTCAGCTCGGGCGGCGGCAGGATGCGTTCCTTGAAGCGGGCATCCTCGTAATAGCGCGCCTTCTTTGCCCGGATCGGCGGCGTGCCGGCGACCATGACGATCTCGTCCATCGGAGGAAGCTGCATGATCTCGCCGGGCGTGAGAAGCTGGCGCGCGGTTTCCGAGCGCGACACCATCAGATGGCCGAGCCAGGGCGAAAGGCGATGACCGGCATAGTTCTTCATCGCCCTCATCTCGGTCGCTGTGCCGAGCGCATCGGATACGCGCTTGGCGGTGCGCTCGTCATTGGTCGCGAAACTCACGCGCACATGGCAGTTGTCGAGGATCGAGTTGTTCGGGCCGTAAGCCTTCTCAATCTGGTTCAGCGACTGGGCGATCAGGAAGCTCTTGAGGCCATAGCCCGCCATGAACGCCAGCGCGCTCTCGAAGAAGTCGAGGCGGCCAAGCGCCGGAAACTCATCGAGCATGAGCAGCAGCCGATGACGGCCTGCCTTCGCCTGCAGATCCTCGGTCAGGCGCCGCCCGACCTGGTTGAGGATCAGGCGGATGAGCGGCTTGGTGCGGTTGATGTCCGAGGGCGGCACGACGAGGTAGAGCGTCGTCGGCCGCTTTCCGCCGACCATATCGGCGATGCGCCAGTCGCAGCGCCGCGTCACCTCGGCGACGACGGGATCGCGATAGAGGCCGAGGAATGACATGGCGGTCGAAAGCACGCCGGAGCGCTCGTTGTCCGATTTGTTGAGCAACTCGCGCGCCGCGCTCGCAATGACCGGGTGCGGCCCGGCCTCGCCGAGGTGGGCAGTCTTCATCATCGCGGCCAGCGTCGACTCGATCGGCCGCTTCGGGTCGGAGAGGAAGGCGGCGACGCCGGCGAGCGTCTTGTCCTCCCCGGCATAGAGAACGTGCAGGATCGCGCCGACCAGCAGCGCGTGGCTGGTTTTTTCCCAGTGGTTCCGCTTCTCGAGCGAACCTTCCGGGTCGACCAGAATGTCGGCGATATTCTGGACGTCGCGGACTTCCCACTCGCCGCGCCTCACCTCGAGCAGCGGATTGTAGGCCGAGGATTTGGGGTTGGTCGGATCGAACAGCAGCACGCGGCCGTGGCGGGCGCGGAAGCCGGCAGTGAGCTGCCAGTTCTCGCCTTTGATGTCGTGGACGATGGCCGAGCCGGGCCAGGTCAGTAGCGACGGCACGACCAGGCCGACGCCCTTGCCTGAGCGCGTCGGCGCGAAGCAGAGCACATGCTCGGGCCCGTCGTGGCGCAAATAGTCGCGAGCGTAGCGGCCGAGCACCACGCCGTCGGGGCCGAGCAGCCCGGCCGACTTCACCTCCTCCTTCTCGGCCCAGCGCGCCGAGCCATAGGTCTCGGCGTTCTTGGCTTCGCGCGCCCGCCAGACGGACATGCCGATGGCGACGGCGATGGCGATGAAGCCGCCCGAGGCGGCGATCATCCCACCCTTGGCGAAGATCTCGGGCGCATAGGCGTCGTAGAAGTACCACCACCAGAAGATCGCGGGCGGATAGTAGATCGGCACCCCAGAGACGACGAACCAAGGTCCACCGAGCTGGGCCTGATAGCCAAGGCTCCAGGCGACATACTGCGTCGCGCCCCAGGTGGTGACGAGGACGATCAGGAAGACGACGGCGATCTGGCCCCAGAGGATTTTGGTCGCGGACATGGCGGCGGTCCTTTCTTGTCGGATGTTAGAGGCCGAGCCCCCGCTTGCGGCCGAAGCTCCAGTCGACGCCGCCGTCGCCGCGGGCGACCCCGGAGACGTGTTTGCCGAGCTGCTTTTCGAGCGATGGCGACCAGGGCACGAGCTGGAAGCCAAGGCCGTCATCGATCATCGCGAAACGGCCGGACGCGAGCGCGAGCCGCTGGCGATAGGCGCCAGCGACATACTCACCGTTCCCCGCCGGTTTGAACGGCTGGCCGGTCTCGGTGGCGAGCTTCTCGGCGACGGCCTCGAACTCGCGGCGGCGGAGCGTGTCGATCAGGTTGCGAGAGAAGATGACGCGCTGCCCTTGGCGCTCCGCCAATCCTTCGCCGATGAGATGCTCGGCGCGCTTCTTCAGCGCCTGGCGCACCTCGGCGCCGAACCCGCCGTCCGACAGGGCCGCCGGCTCTCGGGCGATCGCCTGCCGGTCGAGCCAGGTCGCGCCCGACGCCGTGACCTGCGCCCCGAGATCGAGATCGGACCGGACAGCAAGGGCGACGCGACGTTGACCGCGGGCGTCGTCAAATTTGCGTAGCTCGACGATCGAGCCCGGCGCGCTGTCGCCGGCGGCGTCGAGATCGGCGAGCTTGATGTGGTGGGTGCGCCCATCGACGCCATCGACCACGGCATAGGCGGTGCCCTGCAGTTCATCGTCGAAACCGCGGGCGACGAGCCGGCCGACGATCGGCGTGTCGAGGCTTTCAGCTGCGAGAACATAGTCGGCCGAGCCGCGCTCGATGCCGCGTTCGGTCAGGGCGCGGTGCATGCGCTTGATGATATCGCCGCGCTCGCCGAGCTCGCGTAAGGTCGCCTCGGCCTTGTCGTCGATCATCCACTGGCCGGGTCCGACCTCGGTGGCCAGGCCGAGACTTTCGAGCTTGCGCAGGCGGCCGACCTTTTCGACGCTGTAGGCATCGGGCTGGCGACCGGCGTCGGGGGCGACGTCGATGACGCCGGTCTCGCGAGCGTCGCGGACGAGCTGGCGGTCGAGTTGGGTCCATCGCTCGGCGCTGATCTGGCTCTCCAGGGAGCGGCGGATGTCGTGATCGGTGCGCGGGCCAAGCTCCTGAGTGATGAGGCCGCGCGCGCGGTCGCGCATCCCTTCCTTGATGTAGTCGCGCGAGATCACGAGGTCCTGGCCGTCGTCGCGGACACCGCGCACGATCAGATGGACATGCGGATGCTCGGTGTTCCAGTGATCGACCGCGACCCAGTCGAGCCGCGTGTCGAGATCCTTCTCCATCTGCCCGACCAGATCGCGGGTGAAGGATCTGAGGTCCGACATCTCCACCGCGTCGTCGGGCGAGACGATGAACCGGAAATGATGCCGGTCGTCCTGGCACCGCTCGGCGAGGGCGCGCCCGTCCGCTTCCTCCGTCCCCGGCCCGAACAGCCGCGCCTTTTCCCCATCTCGGGTCACGCCATCACGGCGCAGATAATCGAGATGTGTGCCGAGCGGCGCCGCCCGCGCCGAGTGACGCACGACCCGCGCCTTGATGACGGCGCCGCGTGTGCGCGCGGCGATGAGGCGGTTCGCCAGAATGCTGGCGCGCTGGCCGCGTCCGAAGCGGGAGCGGCTGGCGGAGACGATGCGGCCCGAACGCGAGACGCCGCCGCCCGCCTTCTTAGCCGCTGCGAGCGCCTGCGCGATGAAGGGCCGTGCCGATTGCGCGCGGGTCGAGCGGATGCGCCCAGGCCGGATGCGAAACTCGCGCTCATCGGCCATGGCGCGGCCCCGCAATGTGCGAAAGATCGAAGAGAAGCAGCGTGTTAGGCTTGCACTGCACATTGGCCAGCAATGCGGCAAGGTGCGCAACGCGCCGGAAAACGCAGCAAAACCAACCGCCCGACCGCCGCACAATGTGCGCCCTTTTATCCTGCCATCGTTCGGTTGTTGTGCCTGCCCCTCTCCCCTGCGCCCTCCGTACAACGCGCGAACACGCCAGCGTGCGAAGGATGGCCGTGGCGCTCATCGTGGCCCTCCTGAGTTGGAGCGTGCGACGACAAGGGGCGCATCGGACGCTTCTGTCGGATCGGACGAACGTGCCGCGACGGAGGATCGGCTGTCATCCGAACGCGCTGCCGCTAATCGCGAAACGGCGGACCGAGCATCGGCTGAACGCAAGACGAACAGCGGCGCCTCGCGCCAGTCGGGCAGCGGCGGAGGTACAACAGGCGACGCGCTCGATGGCGCACTGGCTCCGAGCTGCGGAGCGATCAGCGCGACATAGGCGCGCGTTTCAGCCGGCAGAGCGCGGCCCGTCTGTAGATGCGCGTCGTAGCGCGCCGGGCCAGCGTTGTAGGCGGCCAGCATCGCCGGGATCGTGCCGTAGCGGTCGTACATTTCGCGCAGATAGGCGGCCCCCGCGAGGATGTTGTCGCGCGGATCATATGGGTCGCGGCCGAGCCGATAGCGGACGCGAAGCTCGGCCCAGGTGTTGGGCATGACCTGCATCAGTCCCATGGCCCCGGCCGACGATACGGCGCGCACGTCGCCCGCACTTTCGGCGCGCTTGACGGCGACGATCCACTCCTCGGGAATGCCGAAACGCTGCGAGGCTTCCGCGATGAAGGCGGCGTGCGGTTCGGCGGATGCCGTGCGTGCCGGTGGCGAGGATTGCGCACGGGCAGCGCCCGTCGCGCTGATCGCGACGAACACGCCGGAAAGGAGAAGGAGAGCCATGCGCCGGGCGGGTCGATGCCGCCCGGGCGCACTCCGTTGGCTCGTCGATGCTTGGCGAGCAAACATCGATCAGTCCTTCTCGGAGCGGTCGCGCGGACGCGACCAGTGCAGCGACCAGGCGTTGCCGGCATCATCGTCGCGGAACAGATTGGCGCGGATCGGATGCGGCAAGGCCGGGTCGTCGATGAGCACGGCGATATATTCGCCGGCGCGCTCGCCGGTGCGTTTCCAGCCCGCTCCGATCTCCGGGCCGGCTTCGGCTTTGCCATCGTCGCTGGCGTGAACCCGGTATTCGGGCGCGTTCTCGGCATCGGAATGTTCCGCCGGAACGATGACGACGTCGCGGAAACGAGTGAACGTCTCCAGCTTCCCGGCGAGGCCCGTCTCCTGGCGAGTGAATTGACCGATCTGAGGCATGGCTGCTTCCTTTGCGGTGGCGTTGGGAAAGCCATCGACGGGCACCGCTCCCGCCGTTGGCGAGGCGTCACCACGTCGGTGCGCGCCATTCGAAGTGGCCGGTTCCTTCCTCGTCGGTCCACAGCGGGACCGCGCGGCCGATGATCTGGTCGGTGGAGGTCAGGCCGAAATAGCGACCGTCGAGGCTGTCGCGGACCTGCCAGTTCATGAGGAAGACTTCGCCGGTCGCGATGCGACGGCAGCCCTGCCAGGCTGGCAGCGAGCGGCCGAGCCGATCGCGCTCTAGCGCCGCGCCGACTGCGACGCCATCGACGGTGATGCTGAGGTTCGAGCGGCAGACGGTCTGCCCGGACACGCCGAGGATGCGCTTCAAGAGCGGCACGCCCTTGGGCAGGTAGCCGCGTGTCGCAAGATAGGTTGCGAGCGGCTCGGGCGCGTCGACGGCGACAAGATCGGTGACCTCGAAGGGACCGTCGAAGTCGATCGTGTAGAAGCCGATCGGCGCGCTGGCCGATGCGTTCCAGATGAGCTTGATGGGCATCTGGGTGAGCGCCGGACAGGCGACGCCCATCGCGGCGAGCGCCGTCACCAGGATGAGGCGGGAGCGCCTCATAGCCCGGCGCTCCGGCGCAGGAGGAAGGCGCGATGGTGCTCGAGCGTGTAGGCACGCGGCTGGTGGCTGGCTGCGAGGCGGTTATGGACGTGGCGCCAGTGATCCGGCGACACGGCGTCCGGCGCGATCCCGATAGCTTCCACGGCATCGATGTGCCGCAGCACCGCTTCGACCTTGGGCCAGCCCTCGATCTTGAGCAGGATTTCCCCACCGGGGCGCACGGAGGACAGCGTCTGATACGGCTGGCCCGGCCCGATTGCGCGCACGATGTCGATGCGCGAGGCGATTGTGCCGAAGTCGTTCGCCGCCCATCGCACGAAGGCGAAGATGGTATCGGGCTGGAAGGAGACGACGCGCCGACGCCGATCGAGTATCTGTTCGCGCGCCTCGCGGCCGAACCTGATCCAATGCTCGATCTTGTTCTCGATCCAGGTGAGCTCGACATGCGTCATGTCGTTGTGCGAGCACGGTGACGGCATCGGGCCGCCGCGCACGCGGAGAGCCGCGATGCCGGTCACGAGGGGTCTCCTTCGGTCGGTGGGAATTCGCGCGCCAGCAGTTCGCGCAGCATGTCGGCGACGGTTACGCCGCGGCCAAAGGCGGCGATCTTGATTCGGCCGCGCAGTTCGGGCGTCACATCGATGGTGAGCCGGGCGGTGAACGCGGCGGTGTCGTTTGTACGCGGCGCGGTCTCGGCCGCCTTGATCCAGTGCTCGGGATCGGCGGGGCGTGCTGCGAAGCCGCGACGGGACGCTCGTTCGCTCATCGCGCGCTCTGACCCAGAGGAAGATGGAGGAGTTCGTCCGCCAGCGCGGCGATCTCGCGCGCAGCCGATGTCGCTTGCTCGCATTCGCTGGCGAGACGGCCTGTCTGCGCGGCGGCGGCAAACGCGATGCGCTGGCCGATGGTGGTGACGAGAACGGGCGGATCGTGATCGGCCAGGGTCTCGGCCGTCTCGCGCGCGAGAATGGTGCGCGCGCCGCAGCGATTGAGCACGAAGCGGGCGACGAGCTCGTGGCGGTAGATGCGCGCTTCCGTGAGAAGCGCGAGCATCTCCGCCGACGCCCACCCATCGAGCGGCGACGGCTGCACCGGGATCAGGACCAGGTCGGCGGCGAGCAGCGCCGAGCGCATGAGGCCGGCGACCCGCGGCGGTCCGTCAATGACGACGTGATCGACGTCCTTCGCCAGTTCCGGGGCTTCACGATGGAGTGTGTCGCGCGCCAGGCCGACGACGCCGAAGCGGCGCGGCAGGCCCTCATGGCCGCGCTGCTGCGACCAGTCGAGCGCCGAGCCCTGCGGGTCAGCATCGATCAGCGTCACGCGCTGCCCGCGCGCGGCGAGTTCGCCGGCGATGTGTAGCGCGAGCGTCGTTTTGCCGACGCCGCCTTTCTGGTTGAGGAACGCGACGATCATCGCGCACCTCCAGGCCGGCGGTCGAACGGCAACCGATCAACGGCGAGCGGTTCGTTCCCCTTCCGGCGCGCCTCGGGGGAGGCGCTGAGGCCCGGCTTCTTACCGGTGGCGCGCAGGCTATCTGCGGCGGTGCGGATGAGGTTTTCCACATCGCGCGCGCGCTCTTCAAGGTTAGATTCTGGGTTAGACTCTAAGTTAAGGGTGGGATTCTGCCCGCGTTTTCCAGAGCTTAGAGCGGGTTTGGGTTCCTGATAGCACGGGTGTCGGGTTCCCGATGGCACGATAGTGCGGGTTCCCGATAGCACGAGGCCGTCCCCAGCTTTTCCACAGGCCGCGAGCGGCTCGAAGGCGAGCAGCGTGCGTCCGCCGATCTCCACTTCGAGCGAGAGGAGGTAGCCCGGCAGCGGCTGGCGCCGCACGATGTCGCGCAGCTCGAAGGCGAAGCGTTTGAACGGCGACAGGCTGCCGGATTTGAGATGGAGATGGCGCAGGTCGAAGCGCCAGCCGCCCCGCTGGCGGCCGCCGTGCTTGCGCACGATGCGGTAGAGCCAGCGGTCGAGGCCGCCGGTGAGGTCGAAGTAGGCGGGATCGATGGTCAGGATGAGGGCGTCGTTGAGGACGGCCTTGTAGAACCAGTCCGGGACAATCAGCTCGATGCCGTCCGGCCGTCCCTCACGGTCGGTCCGCTCCTGCCATTCGTTGATCCAGGAGAAACGATGGCGGCGGCCCTCGGCGGGCTGGCGGATCGACGTGGAGACGGTCGTCGATTGCAGGCGGTCCAGTGCGGCCTTGAGACGCTGATAGTCCCGCATGGACGTGCCGCGCCCGACATAGGTGAGGATTTCGTAGGGCGTCGCCGCCATCAGGCGCGAGGTGCGAAGGCCGGCATCGCGCGCCTCGACGATCTGGCTAGCCGCCCAGATCAGGATGTCGGCGTCCCAGATCGTCGCCATGCCATGATCGGGCACGGCCTCGACACGGATGGTGACATCACCGGCTGAGAAGTCGATCGGCGCGATGCGATGGGTTTTGGAGAGGGAGAAGAAGGGATAGGCCATGAGATCCTGCGCGTCTCGTGGCGCGAAGTCGCCCGGGAGCGCCCGGAACAGATCGAGTTGCCCACGCTCCGAAGGGTGACGACGCCGCACCGCCATGAAGGGACCGCGATCAACGGGCGTAGCGACCGGCAATCTGGCCGGCCGAAGGCGCCTGGCGCTTCGCCGGCAGGACGGAGCCTCGCGGATCGGAGGTGGAGGTGACCGCCCCGCGCGCCGCCCAGGCTTCGAGGTCGTCCACGGCATAGACGACGCGGCCGCCAAGCTTGCGATAGGCCGGGCCGGTTCCATAGGTGCGGTGCTTTTCCAGCGTGCGCGCGGAAAGGCTGAGAAACTCGGCGGCTTCCTTGGTGCGCAGGAAGCGCGGCGGCAAAACGGCGAGATCGGGTCGCATGGATCGGGCCTCCGTCAGGGTGTTGGCTGCCGCTGCGGATCAGCGGCGGACGACAACCACGGTGGCGGAGGAGAACCGGCGGGATGCAGGGCGAAGTTGGGGGATGCCGAAATCGCCCACCGGCGAAGGATCGACGGCGGCTATTATCGCCGCCGGTGACGCAGCAGTTGTCGGTATCCGCCGGCGATCATGGCGCGGGCGTCGCGCAGCAGCGCCTTCAAGCCATGGCGGGCGAAAGAGGCCTGCCACGCATCCCGGTCGAGATGGCCGATCCTGAAGAGGATTTGCGCGATCTCCTGCTGAGTCGCTCCGGCGCGATGTCCGTCGATCGCTTGCAGCATCTTGCGCAACCGCGCGCGCTGTTGCCGCGTCAGGCGCGTGTCGGGCGGGATGGCTCGGTCATGTAACGCCGAGAGGAGCCGACGAACGGCTTCCAACCTGTCGAAGCCTTCAAGGTCGAGCGGAATGACGGCTGCGGCAGCCACCGCGCCGCCTGCGGCGCGGTGATCAACGACCTGGACGTACTGGCCATTCCCGAGAGCGTAACGAAAGGCCGCTGATTCGCCGTCAGACCTGGAGGGGGCAAGCCTATTTGCGGAGCTGGGTTCGCTCGCAACGGGCCCCCCGAGGTCTGATAGGGCATCGGTCAAGACGACGACGCTGGTGTCGGCCTGAGGAAGCCACAATACTGCAGCTTCAGGTGCTGGTGTGCGCGGATCGACCGGGAAATCGCAACCCCCACCGCTGCCGGATCTGGTCGGTCAGCGTCTTCGGGTCGGCGGTCTTGGCAAGAACTTCGAAATCAGCGTCATAGGCTTCATTGCGGCGGAGCCACTCCCAGGCCAGGTCGGATGCCGTCAATCCATCCAGATGGTCGTATTCCGCCGAGGAGCGCCACGCCGATGCATCAGGTGTCATCGCAAACCCCTCAAGTTACTCATTTTCGGGGCTCTACAATTCCCCTGTGGGTTGCATCCGGGAAGTCAATGATATGTCAGCAGGTGATGCCGCTGCGGCATCACATGGACGGGCGGTGCTGGCTTTCCCGGACGAGTTCCCGGTAGCCGTTCTCGGTCATCCAATGCGCCCGAGCCAGATGGGAATCGTGAATGCGGCGGCATCGTTGGGGATCGCGGCCGGGGTCGAGCCCAAGCAGGACTTGGATTGCTTCCCGCCAATCGGCCCCGTCGCGCTCCGCATCCAGGAGCCGCAGATAGAGCTTCATGTGCTCACGGTCATACGGTGTGAGCGCGTTGCTGAACGGCGGTTCGTCCAGAAGTGTCGGTGCCTGCTGTCCCATCAAGCCACCATAGTCGTGCTTACCAACCTCGTTAACCTTCTTGTGAGGTTGGACGCCCTCTTTGCACGACAAGGGTGGCGGCTATGAGATCGATGCCTAATGCGGCAGATCGCTCCTCTCGTGCAGGAGTAGCACGCCCTCGCCCTTGTCGGTGGAGAGGAAGACGATACCCGCCGTTTCGAGCGCCCTTCGCACCTGATCACGCGTGGACTCGTACACCTCAAGTCGGTTACCCGACTCAAGACGTTTGAGGGCGGTCAGCGATACTCGGGCCTCATCAGCGAGCGTCTCCTGTGTCCAACCCAGCAACGCGCGTGCGGCCCGTGATTGACGGGCGGTGATCATGCATGATCACCTCCCATCACGGACGGCACGCGTTCCAGAACTACGACTAAAATAGTCGCTCTTGGCTCCAATGCTAATCAAAAATGCGGCTGCAGGTGCTTCTTTGCTGCTTTGTCAGCTGCGGCTGATTCGGTTCGCGCCGAAATGGCGGCCCCGGCCTTCCGGCCGGGGCCTGTTCCGCCGCATCAGTCGCTGCGGCGGCCGTTGGGGCGGGACCAGATCAGTGAGTGGCTTTCGCCGTCCTCGTCGTCGAAGAGGTTGGCGTAGATCGGGGCGTTGAAGCTCGGATCGTCCAGCTTGAGGCCCAGATAGTCGCGGCCCTCGTTGGAGCGCTTGGACCAGGCGGCGCCGATCTCGGCGCGGCCGACCAGGACCCGGTGGCTGGGTGCGTTCTCGCCGCTGGCGCGGGTGTCGGGAACGATGCGCACGTTCTCGGCCTGGACGCTGAGGGTGACGATTTCACCGGTGAACTCGTTCGAGCCGGTCTTCTTGAAGGTGCCGATGGTCGCCATTGTAAGTCTCCGTTTTCCGTTTCGAGCCCGCACCATTGCGGCCTCGATGGCGATCGACCGGCCGGAGGCGAGCGCCGACACATCGCTTGCGACCGCAGCGCTAGCGGAGGATGGCGCAGGCGCGACTTTGTTGTTTCGCGAGGAATGACGGCGCAGCCGGCAGGGGAAGAAAGTCGGGACCAGCCGTTGTGGCATAGGCGCTCGAGGCGAAGCCGTACTTCGGCCAGATCAGGCCATTGAAGAGGCCGCATCGGAGCGGGCACCGGAGGGATGGATGACGGAGACGGTGGCGACCCTCGCACGGGAACAGAGACCTGACGGAGGATCACTGGCGCAAGATCTGATTGCCCAGGCTCGCAATGCACATTCCCCCGTAACGCCAGCCCAGGAGACGCCTCGACATCGGCAATCTTTCGACCGCAACTGTGTTGTCGTCCTCATCACGCGCTCCAACTTGCCGTGACAGGAGGGCACGGCCGGCGCTCCGTATCGACGCTCCCTGCCAGGCCAACCTGATGACGCGGGCGACGAATGCAATTCGCCCTCTCGTCCGCGGAACGGACGTTGCGGGGTCAGGCGTGGGACATATGCCCGGCCGACGGGCCGGGCGCCGCCATTCCGGCGATGCGCGCGAAGGCGACGATGCCGACCGCAACGGCTCCGATGATCGAAAACACGAGCTGCCAGGTCTCGGAGGGCATGGTGTGCTTCACGATGCCGTGGGTCGCATGGAAGCCCGCGACCACGGCCGGGGCGACGAACGCGGCGGCAATAAGCAGGCGCGCCCAGGTCGGGCGGACCGTGGCGAGCAGGAACTGGCCGAAGCCGAAGGTCAATCCAGCGGCAGCAAAGCCGATTAGGATAGCGCCAAGCCAGCCCGCACCAGTGCCATAGGCCCAAGTGCCAGCGGTCACGCCCGCGAAGAACGGGAGCGCGAACACCGCAAGCGTAAAGAGGAGCCAGCAGAGGAATCCGATGGCGGCTATGCTGAGAAGAATGCCGATGAAGATCATGGTGGTGTCTCCGCAAATGTCGACGGATGCGCCTTCCACCACCACCACGGCACGATAGGGATCGTAGCAGAATCGACGGCGCGTTGGGAGCGGAAACGCGCGCGTTTGCGCTCCAGGAACGGTCGCCGTTGCCCCGTCATGTGGCGAACGGATCGATCTCGCTGACGATCTCGGCTTCGTCGCCGTCGAACTCGTTGGCGGTCGTGACCGAGAGGCTGCCGTCACCGGCGCGGAAGATGACGATGACGGCCATCAGGGTGGTGGCGAGGCTGAAAGCGTAGGCGTGCGCGTCGGGGAAGGACATTGCTCCGGCTCCTGTTTGAGCGGAGGACCATCCCCCGCTGACAGGTGCCCGAAGTGTCCGGCCGAGGGCCGCAATCACCGCGCAGGCGCAGCCGGAGCGGCGGCACGCTCTGCGTAGTCCGACCCTTTACGGGTTGATGGCGTCAGGCCCTCGGCCAGACCAAGGATCAGCGCAATGGATCGCGGGTGTGGTCGTCTTCGCTTCAGGAGCCGTAGGCGTCCTGATGTCCGTGCTCGAAAACCTTCTGAGCGATTTCACGCACAATGCCGCCAGCATCGTCCGCAAATCTCGGCGGCCATGTTCGCGTGGCGTCTCGTTGAAATCCGCCAAGCTGAAAGTAGGGATGCAATTGATCGATAACGACCGCCAATCGTGACGGCAGCTCCAATCCCGCGCGTGCGGCGTATCGTGCCGCCCGATCGAGATCATGACCGATCTGCACGCGGTTCCAGGCATCGGTGCTGGCGGTGCGGAGCAGATGAGACTTGAGCAGCAACTCGGTGGCGATGGCGATCGAGTGAAGCGCCAGATTATCGGCAGACTGCCTGGCCGCCCAGGCCGCACAGTCGAGCTGAGACATGGCGTTTCGCCGGAACGTCTCGGACAGATGAGTGTCCGGCGCGAAGTCTTCTGGGAATGGCTTTAATTCTGGCATCGCTCGAAGATGCCAACATATCAGAATTTTTCCGAACCGCTGCTTGGTCCTGCACTGAATTGATCTGGACAGCGCTCGGGTATGTCAAGGCGGGTGGAAGCGGACGCCAAAGGCAGCGCTCACGCGCCGCCCGATCCGAAGCGATAGACCGGAATGCCCAGCTTGCGGGCCTTGTCGGCGAGATTGTCCTGGATGCCCGTGCCGGGGAAGATCACTACGCCGATCGGCATGACGGTCAGCATCTGGTCGTTGCGCTTGAAGGGCGCGGCCTTGCCGTGCTTCGTCCAGTCGGGTTTGAAGGCGAGCTGCGGCACTTGGCGGGTATCGGCCCAGCGGGCGGCGATCTTCTCGGCGCCTTTGGGCGTGCCGCCGTGCATCAGCACCATGTCGGGGTGCTTGGCATGGATCTGGTCGAGCTTGGCCCAGATGGCCTGGTGGTCCGTGGTGTCGCCGCCGGAGAAGGCGATCTTCGGCCCGGCCGGAACCAGCACCTCGGTTTCCGCGCGGCGCTTGGCGGCGAGGAAGTCGCGGCTGTCGATCATCGCGGCGGTGAGATGGCGATGGCTGACCCGTGATCCGGTCCGGGGCGACCACGGCGAGCCGGTGACACGGAGGTAATGCTCGGCGGCGCTTTCGCGGAAGACTTCCAGGCTGTCGCGTCGTTCGATGAGGCTCTTGCCCATGTCGATCAGGTTCTCGAGCTGGAGCGATTTGACCTCGGAGCCGTCCTGTTCGCGCTGAAGGCGCTTCTGGCCCTGCTCGTTGTCGTCGAGCTTGTGCTCGATCCGGTCGACGGCGCGGTGAAACATATTGACGGTCGACCAAAGCAGTTCGTTCAGATCGTGGTCGAGGCTGGTGTCGGCCAGGGTGGCGATGAGGGCGTCGAAGATGTCGGCGACGGCTCCCTCGAGAACGCGGTCTTCCGGGACCGGTCGTGGATCGGGCTCGTCCTCGGAGGGGCGGTAGCCGTAGAGCTGAAGATCCTGCAGCATTTCGTCGGTGGGTGAGGATTCGTGGTGTGGTTCGAAGTCGTCGTGCTCGTTCATGGGATGCTCCGTCGGTTGGACCGCGACCGCCGCGGCCTTCATGGCGACGAAGCCGTCAGGCGGGTCGGACCTGCACCCGGAGCAAGGCGCAGGGCCGAAGCGTCAGCGGAGGATGGCGAAGGCCGGCGATTTTGTTTCGCGATGGAAAGGCGCGGGGCCGGGGTCCCCACGCGGCCTGCCGCGTGGGGTGGACATGCGCCGCCGGAAAATCGTCGGCCGCAGCCATTGCCGATCCGACCCGGCTGACGGCCGATCGCCCTTTCGAAGGCCGAGGCGCGGTCCCTCTGATGGGTCGAGCAGCCAACGAACAAGGCGGCGCCGGACGGCCTCGCGTTCTCATTCCGGCTATGCTGCGACCGCCATGAAACGGGCGACGTCCTGGGGGGCGAGCTGCACGCGGACTCCAGACCGGAGCGCATCCAGTCCCAGCAGGCGCAGATCTTCGTTGCAGTCGCCGAGCGCCGGCGAGAGCACGATCGCCTCTATCCCGGCCGCGTTGGCGCGTTCGATCAGAGTGTCCCGCGCGCCGTCGCCTGCCGGATCGTTGTCGCGCACAATGTACAGCCTGCGCAGCGTCGAGGGGAACAGGATGGCGGCAAGGTGCGCCGCCGAGAGCGCGGGCGCGATCGCCATGTCGGGCACGACCTGACGCAGCGACAGCATGGTTTCGATGCCTTCGCCTGCCGCCATCACCTCGCCCGGCACGCCGATGCGGACGGCGGCCCCGAGCAGATCGCCCATCGCCTTGCGCTGCGTGTCGATTGGCGCCTTGTCGGAGCCATCAGGGGAAAGCCAGGTGCGATGTGCGCCGGTGATCGTGCCCTTGAGATCGGTGACGGCGGCGATCATCGCCGGCCAGGTTTCGGTCGGGCCATCCTCCTCGGGACGGTAGTAGCACCTCGGATGAAAGCGCAGGCTGCCGGTTCCGTGCAAAGCCGTAATGCCGCGTTTGCGGAGATACGTTTCCACGACGGTGCCCGCGATCGGCTGCGACATGGCGAAGAGGCGGCGCGCCGCCTCGCGCGATCCTGACGGCGCTGGCGTTCTGTGTTGCCGCGATTGCGCCGGTGGCGGCTCGGGTTGCGGCATGCTGAGAAAGCTGCACGCTTCTTCGACGACATCGGCGAAATCGATGAGGCCGAGCGATTCCCGGATTACGTCGAGCAGGTCGCCATGCTCGCCAGTGGCCGCATCGCTCCATTTGCCCGCTGGCCCCTTGGGCGTGTAGCGGAGCCGCACGAACATCGAGCGGCCCTTGGCGTTGCGGACGTCGCCGACCTGCCAATAGCCGCCCTGGCGGCGGCCGTTGGACAGGTAGCGGCGGCAGACCGCCTCGGCCTGCCGGCCGAGACGGTGCGCCAGATCGGAGGCGTTGATCCGTGCCATCATGCCGCCCCCCGCTCTGAGATGCGGGTCAGCGGATAGGTGTCGAGCACTTTTCCGAGGACGGCCGGCCCGGCAGCGTCGACGGGCACGAAGAAGCGCAGCTTCCACGAGATGATCTCGCTGAACAAGCCATAGCTGCGCAGCCGGTCGCGCATCGTGTCGGTGAACCCGGTAAGTTCGATGCGGTTCGCGCCCATGACGCGGACGCGGCGAAGCTGAAGGCCTTCGGCGAGGTCGAGGATGGCGCTCCCCTCGACCAGCGTCGCATAGGCGTCCTCCGCGCCGAGGCTGGTCGCGTCGGTCGAGGCGGCGTTGGCGGCCCAGGCCGGTGAGACGCGGCGGCCGATGATGCGCTCGCCGTCATCGGTCTGAAGGCGATAGACGCGCGTCGACTCGTTGGGCAGACGCCTCCAGACGGGCAGCAGCAGGCCGCTGACCATATGGATCGTGCTCTCGGTGAAGGCCGGGACCTCCGACACCTCGCGCTGCCAGATGGCGGCGAAGGTCTCGCGGTCGGCCGCCTGCCAGTGGCTGTCGGCCATCATCCTCAAGGACGCGTGATGCTGCTCCATCGGCCGGATCAGCCGCACGCGCCGCTCGATCTCGCCGTCGTCGAGCATCAGCGACGGCGCCGGAATCTGGACGGCGGCGCGCCCGGAACGCTCATTGACGAGCAGCCGGGTATGCGGATCGTCCAGCCAGGCCAGCGCGGTCTCCGTCGACGTCGGCCGATTGCGGCGGCGCTCGACAAGGCTGAGGAGACGCGTTTCCGCGCCCGTCGCGGGATGGGTGTAGATGGTGGTCCGCTCCGTGACGACGAAGCTCTCTGCCGTCAGCGTCTCCAGCCCGACGTCATAGACGCCGCTGGCGATGGCGCCCGCCACCTTCGCCTCCAGCAGCATCTCGAAGGCGGAGAAGAGAATACCCTGCAACTCGATGGTGAGGGCGAGCAGCCGGTTGAGGAACGTCGTGATCGGCGGCAACTCATCCTTGATGCCATTGGCGTCCATCAGTTTCAGGCCGGTGGCGTCCTCGAAACGCTGGAGCGAGCAGCCTTCGACCTTGCCGCGCACGATCTGGAGATAGAGCTGGCGAAGGGCATCGCGCGCGTAGCTCGATTCCAGATTGTCCTCGGGCCGGAACAGGCCCTGCCCACCGGTCTGCCGCTGGCCGCGCGTGATCGCGCCCAGCGTGTCGAGGCGGCGCGCGATGGTCGAAAGGAAGCGCTTTTCCGCCTTCACATCCGTCGCGATCGGCCGGAACAGCGGCGGCTGCGCCTGGTTGGTGCGGTTGGTGCGGCCGAGGCCCTGGATGGCGGCGTCCGCCTTCCAGCCCGGTTCGAGCAGATAGTGAACGCGCAGACGCTGGTTCCGGGCGGATAGCTCGGCGTGATAGCTGCGCCCGGTGCCGCCGGCATCCGAGAAGACGAGGATGCGCTTCTGGTCGTCCATGAAGGCGCTGGTCTCGGCGAGGTTCGCCGACGGCGCGCGGTTCTCGACGACGAGGCGATCGCCCTTACGCACGATACGACGCGATCGGCCGGTGACCTCCGCCACCACATCCGTTCCGAACCGCTGCACGATCTGATCGAGCGCGCCGGGCACCGCCGGGAGCGAGGCGAGCCCTTCGATCAGGTCGTTGCGCCGGGCCGCGGCTTCCCGGCTCTCGACAGGCTGGCCGTCCCGATAGACGGGGCGCGAAGACAGGTTGCCTTCCGAATCGGTGAAGGGCTCGTAGAGGTGGACCGGGAAGGAATGGGCGAGATAGTCGAGGACGTATTCCCGCGGCGTGATGTCCACGCGCACGTCGTTCCATTCCTCGGTCGGGATCTCCGCCAGTCGCCGTTTTATCAAGGCTTCGCCGGTCGATACGATCTGGATGACGGCAGCGCGCCCGGCGTCGAGATCGCTTTCGATCGAGCGGATCAGCGTCGGCGTCTTCATCGACGTGAGCAAATGGCCGAAGAAGCGCTGCTTGGCGGACTCGAACGCCGAGCGGGCGGCGGACTTCGCTTGGCGGTTCAGCGTGCCCTCGGTGCCGGTGATGTTGGCGGCCTGCATCGCCGCGTCGAGATTGTTATGGATGACCGCGAAAGCCCCGGCGTAGGCGTCATAGATGCGGCGCTGTTCGTCGGTGAGCTGGTGTTCGACCAGCTCGTATTCGACGCCGTCATAGGAGAGCGAGCGGGCGGTGTAGAGGCCGAGCGAACGCAGATCGCGCGCGAGCACCTCCATGGCCGCGACCCCGCCCGCCTCGATCGCTTCGACGAATTCGGCGCGCGTGGCGAAGGGAAAATCCTCGCCGCCCCAGAGGCCGAGACGCTGCGCATAGGCGAGATTATGAACCGTGGTGGCGCCGGTGGCGGACACATAGGTCACGCGCGCGTTCGGCAACGCGTGCTGGAGGCGCAAGCCTGCGCGGCCCTGCTGCGAGGCGGCGATGTCGCCGCGTTCTCCTTTACCGCCACCGGCGTTCTGCATGGCGTGCGCCTCGTCGAAAATGATCGCTCCATCAAAATCGGAGCCCAACCAATCGACGATCTGCCGGACGCGCGAAACCTTCTCCCCGCGATCGTCGGAGCGTAGCGTGGCGTAGGTTGCAAATAGGATGCCTTCCGACAGGGTGATGGGCTTGCCCTGCGGGAAGCGCGAGAGCGGCGTGACCAGCAGACGTTCCATGCCAAGCGCCGACCAGTCGCGCTGGGCGTCCTCGATCAGTTTGTCGGATTTGGAGATCCAGACCGCCTTGCGGCGACCGCGCAGCCAATTGTCGAGGATGATGCCCGCCGACTGACGGCCCTTGCCGGCGCCGGTGCCGTCGCCAAGCATGTAGCCGCGCCGGAAGCGCACGGCGTTCTCCGCGTCGGGCGGCGCGGCCTTCACGAGATCGAAGGTCTCATCGACCGTCCATGATCCGGCGAGGAAATCGGAATGGGCTTCACCGGCGAAGATGACGGTTTCGAGCTGCGCGTCCGACAGCAGATCGCAGATGTTGGCCGGCAGCATCGGGCGATAGCTCGGCTTGGGCGGCGCGACGCTGGCCATGGCCGCTGACTGCACGAGCTTGGTCGGGTGCGCCTGCGCGCCGGGAATACGGATCGACTGCAATCCGTATTCTTCATAGATCGCGTCGGTCAGGTGCGCGCCTTCGGGCGGTGTCCAGTCGACGGTCTCATAGGCGAGTTCGACGCCCTCTAGCTCGATGGCGAGCGACGCGGCCGGGCGAGCGGCCGCGGCGCGCGCGAGATAGCCGCGCACAGTGCGCGGGGCAGCGACCTGGCCGGCAGGCGGAGCTGGCGGCGTCGCCGGGGCAAGACGCGAGGGGACTTGCGTCTCGACCCAGCCTAGCAAGGTCGCGACATCGGGCGCAACGCCCGCAGAGGCCGGGAAGATGGTCGGATCGTCAGCCGGGAGCTTGTCGATGACGGTCAGCCGGGTGTCGATCGTCGTGCCATGGCGGGCGTAGACCGAGCCGTGGATCGCCGCGGTGAAGGTGACGCGGCCACGCTCCTGGAGCCGCCTGAAAGCGTCGGTCCAGGCTGGAGTCTCGGGTCCGAAGTTCGCGCCGGTGATCGCGACCAGGCGGCCGCCGTCGGCGAGACGCACCAGGGCGGAAGCGACATGGCGATAGGCCGCGTCGGCCATACGGCTGGAGACATTGGCCATGACCGAGAACGGCGGGTTCATGATGACGACGGAAGGCACGGCGGTCGGTGGGAGATGATCGTCGATCTGGGCCGCGTCGAAGCGCGTGACATTGATGGCCGGGAAGAGATCGGCGAGCAGATCGGCGCGAGTGCCGGCCAGCTCGTTGAGGAGGAGTTCGCCGCCGCTGATCTGAGCGAGGATCGCGAGCAGCCCGGTGCCGGCCGAAGGCTCGAGCACGATGTCGCCCGGCGCAATGGCGGCCGCGGTCGCGGCGGCGAGCCCAAGCGGCGTCGGCGTCGAGAATTGCTGCAACGCCTGGCTTTCCTCGGAGCGACGCGTGTGCGTCGGCAGGAGGCCGGTGATTTTCGTGATGGCGGAAAGCCGTGCAGCCGGAGAAGCGGTTCTACGGAAAAGCGACTTGCCGTACCTCTGGAGGAACAGGACGGTCGCAGTTTCGCAGGCATCATACGCCGTCTTCCAGGTCCAGGCGCCGGTCGTGTCCGACGCGCCGAATGCTGCTTCCATTGCGCTGCGCAGTGCTGCCGCGTCGATGCGTTCCCCGCGCTCAAGATGTGGCAGAAGGCGCTGGGCCGCGCCGAAGGTGGCGACCTCTGCGCTGGGAACAGGAGCGACAGGAGGGAATACGGCGGCGTCGGCCGCCGCTGACGTCAAAGCCAGGGTCATGGGAAATGCCTCGGGAGAGCGGAAGGGACAAGCCCGCGCGGCGCTCTCTCTCAACCGCCCGAACTCGTCCCGTTCCGGCCGCCCTCTCCCTCTCAAAGGGGCTTGCAATCACCGCCATTAAAAAAAGCGCCCAACCGTGAAGGCTGGGCGCTTGCGTCTCGATCGAACTGGCGGCCGGTCTCGGTGAGAGTGTAGTGGTTGGGGAAGCGGTCGAGACCGCTCCCCCGTCGCGTTGTTCACGCGGCCGCATCCGAGACGGTTTCTCCGTCCTCGGTATCGGCGGCCTCGTCCTCGTCACCATCCTCGGTGAGGAAGGCTGGCAGCGCCGTTTCGCCGCCGCCGTCCGTCTGCGACCCGGCATCGCGGACCTGTTCGCCATCGAGCGAAGTAAGGCGCAGAGGTTCCGGCAACCAGCCGGTGTCGGCGAGCAGGCGTTCGGCTTCCTTGGCCATGTCGCCTTTCTTGAGGTGGTCGATGAGCTGCGCAGCCCGCTCGCCGGCGCCTTCGCGGACGGCTTCAAGGATGCGCGGCTTGGTGACCCGGCCCAGATAGTTGCCGACCGTCGGCTTCCAGCCTGCGGCGACCATGTCGAGACCGGTTTCGCGCGCGAGCCGGTCCGCCTGCGCCAGACGCACGTCGAGGCCATGGCGACTGACGCCCGAACCGGAGTAAGGGTTCGGCCGCTCGAAGAGGGCATTGACCCCATAGCTGACACAGTGAGCGAGCAGGTCCATACGCGTGTCGTCATCGAGCTGGGTCAGCCAGTCCCACAGCGCCTGATCGTCGTCCGGAACGTGATCGCCCCAGTGTTCGTGGCGCTCGTTCACCGCGCGGGCGGAGTCGCTGTCCTTCAGCTCTTCCGGTTGAGCCGGGAAGAAGACGTGCCGGACGCTGGCCTCCAGGCAGCCCGTCGGCGCGGTGTGCCGGAAGGTGTCGCTGACCAGCTTGTGCAGCAACATGGTCATCGCGACCTGCGGATTCTCCGCCACGGCGTTGCGCAGCGCCACGGTGCGATGAGCCGTCAGCTCGATGATGAGACGCTCGGGCAACGGCTTGATGCTGTCGTCCTCATCCTCCTCGGGCTCAGCGGACTGGCCTCCGATGGTGATGACCGCGCGCTGGGCAGCGGGCGTATCGTCCCCATCGGCATCGTCTCCCTCTTCGGGCTCGACCGGAATCTCATCCTCGGGACGGACGTAGCCGCGGTCGATCAGCAGCGAACCGTCCGCGTCGAGGCTGACGAAGACGCCGGCCATGGCGATCTCGGCCGGATCGTAGGTGACGGGCGACCGTTCGAAGGCATCGAGAGCCTGCTCGATCTCGCCGAGGCGCTGATCGATCTCGTCGGGCAGCTCGTCGGCCTCGGAATATTCCTCCTCGAGCCGGTCATACTCCGCCCGCAACGCGTCGCGGGTGGCGCGCTCCTCCTCCGTCAGATCGACGATCGTGCCGCTGAGCTGACGGAGGCCATGATCGTGACCATAGGGGAAGCTCAGCGCGACCTCGATCCATTTCCAGCCCTCCCCAGCGATCTCGTCCGCGCAGGTCTTCAGCTTCTCGGCGATCAGTCGATCCAGCAGCGCGGGGTCCTGCAGCCAGCCGCCATCATCGTCCTGGAAAAGATCGCGCAGAACGCAGCCGCCGGCCGCCTGATAGGCGTCGACGCCTACGAAGACGGCGCGCTTGTCCGAGGCGCGGACGGCGGTCTCGGTCAGCATGCGGCGGATCTGATAGGGCTCCTTCGACCAGCTATGGCTGATCGCTTCCCAGACCTGCTCCTGACGCGCGTGATCGTCGGAGATCGAGAAGGCCATGAGCTGCTCCAGTGTCATGCCGTCATCGGCATAGATGTCGAGAAGCGCCGGCGACACGGTGACCAGGCGCAGACGCTGCTTCACCACCTGGACGGGCACGAAGAAGGCGGCAGCGATCGCCTCGTCGGTCATGCCCTTGTCGCGCATGGCCTGGAAGGCGCGGAACTGATCGAGCGGGTGCAAGGGCGCGCGCTCGATATTCTCGGCCAGCGACAGCTCGTCGATCAGCACATTGGCATCGGGGTCGGAGACGACACAGGGGACCGGAGCTGTTTTGGCGAGGCGCTTCTGCTTCACGAGCAGTTCAAGCGCACGGTAGCGCCGGCCGCCGGCGGGAACCTCGAACATGCCGGTTTCCACGCTGTCGGCGTTCACCACGGGACGGACATGGAGGCTCTGGATGAGGCCGCGGCGGACGATGGAGTCCGCCAGCTCCTCGATCGAGACGCCGGCCTTCACGCGCCGGACGTTCGACTGGCTCAGCACCAGCTTGGTGAAGGGGATGTCGCGCGAGGACGACAGGGTGATCTTCTGAACGGCAGTAGCCATGGGGATATACTCCGCGACGGGCGGCCGAAAGCCTCTCTCTCGGCCTCCAACCCGTCACGAAAATCCCCTCACTCCTCTCACTCTCGGACCGGGGCGTGGATCATGCCGCCCTCCTGTCGAAGTCCGGGCTGATCACCTCCGCGGGATCTCCGGCATCTGCGTCGGGAAGATGTGCGAGCAGCCAGTCGGCGGCCTTGCTCGCCTGACTGGCGGCCCGGACGATGGCGCGATTGTCCTCGCGCAGGACCTCGAGCCAGGACCCGATGTAATCCGCGTGGCGGACGGTCGGGACGATACCGAGCGAGGCGCAACAGAAGGCGGCGTTCAGCTCCGCGACCAGCTCCTCGAACGCGTACTTCTTCGTGCCGAACGCGCCGGAGAAATCGCGGCCGAGACGGGAGGGGTGACCTGTGGCGTGGCCGAGCTCATGCAGGGCCGTGCGGTGCCAATTGATCGGCTCGAAATAGGCCTGCGGCGGCGGCACCTGCACATAGTCGTGGGCGGGAACATAGAAGGCGTGGGCGCCGCCGATACGGAAGTCGATGCCGGTTGCCTCGATCAGCGCCTCGACCCTCGGTTCGATCATACCCGGCGGCGGGGGCGGCGCTTCGACGGCCAGATCTTCAGGCAGACCCTCGCATTGTGCCGCGTTGAACACCGTGAAGCGCTTCAGGAACGGAATCGCGGCCGCCTCTTCGCCGGCCTCGCGCGCGCGGCGCTTTTCGTCGTCCGGCACGAAGCGGTCGGCATAGACGACGGTCGTGCCATGCTCGCCCTTGCGGACGTTGCCGCCGAGCGCGAGCGCCTGGCGGAAGGTCAGCCAATGCTGGGAGGGAAAGCCGTGCTGGATGACGGCGCCCCAGAGAATCAGGACATTGATGCCGGAATACTGGCGGGAGGTTGCTGCGTTCCTGGGCATGGCGAGCGGCGCCTTGGCCGCGGCCGTGCCCCAAGGCTGGACCCAGGGAAGCCGGCCTTCCTCCAGCTCGGCGATAATCCTGTCGGTGATGTCGTCGTAAAGGTTGGTGCGACTGCCGCCGCCTCGGGCGCGATCTGTTCTGGCCATCGGGATGACTCCGCGACGGGCGCCGGGAGCCCCTCTCCCAGCCCTCAACCCGTCACGGGAAACCCGTCCGCACTCTCACTCTCGGGGCGTTGCGGGGTGCCCCCGCAGAAGGGGTCGGCCGAGACTTCGGCTCGGCCGCAGGGGAAGGCCTTCCCCCCACTGTTCATTCGGTTTGAGGCGATCCGGCTCCAGCCCCCGTTCCCGACCCGATTGCGACCTCCTGCCGGGCGAACGGCGTTCGCCTAGCCGCAGGCCGCGCGAACAATCTTGCCCGTTTTTGGGTCGGTCTCGATCGTCACTCGCTCCTGCCGATAATCCATCGTCACACCTTGGCCGGGAGCGATCTGGCGGACGATGGATGCGCCGGTCATCTGCTTGGCCTGCTCGTCCGTCAGACGGTTCATGCCCGTCAACGCGTCGGCCGCATCAGCTCGGCATATCCCCGGAGCAGCGCTGCTTGCGACGCGATCAGTGGCCGTTTGGCAAGCGGCGATCGTGGTGGCGGCGAGCGCAAGCGTAGCGGCGGAAATCAGTTTCGCTTTCACAAACAATCGATCCTTGATCTATCGTCCCTGCAACACAGCGGCGATTTTCTTGGCCGTCGCTTTGGCCGAGAAGGGATTTTGTCCCGTAATCAAACGTCCGTCCGCTACGGCATAGGGCATAAATGGCAGAAGCGCCTTCTGGTACAGGGCGCCTCTCCGCTTCATCTCCTTCTCGGCATTGTACGGCACCTTGCGCGCAACACCTGCGACCACCTCTTCCGACCATGCGAAGCCGGTGACGCGCTTGCCTGCCACCAGAAGGGTTCCATCGCTGAGCCTGATGTTGAGAAGGCCGCAATAGCCGTGGCAGACCGAGGAAACGATGCCGCCCCGTTCCCAGATGACGCGGGCCAGGTCCTGCAAGCCGGCGTCGTCGGGAAAGTCCCCCATCACCGCATGGCCGCCGGTGAAATAGATCACGTCGAACTGGGACGCATCGATCTCGTCCGGCCGCGCTGTCTGCGAGAGAAGCGCCATGCGCGCGGGATCGTTCAGCCACGCCTTGGCGGAGGCGTCGAGCAGCGGCCATTTCAGGGCGCGCGGCTCCAGCGGCGATCTTCCTCCCTTCGGACTGACGATGCGCTGCTGATACCCATACGCTTCGAAAATATCGTAGGCGTGCGTCAGTTCCGAAAGCCATAATCCGGTCGGCTCTCCCGGATCGGCATAGTGGGAAACGTTGGTGACGACGTGGAGGATGCGCTTTGTCATCGTCGATGTTACCGGCCCTTGGGATCGAGCGCCCGAAGCGGCGTCGGCATGTTGAGGACGATCTGACTGTCCTTGACCACATCCATGCGGAGGATCTTGCCCGCGCCCAACCCGTCGAGAAGCTGGCTCATCGGCCCGCCATGCCTGGTCAGCTCGACGCCCTTGGGAAGCATCTGCTCGGCGTAGCTGAGGATGTTCGTTTGCACCTTCGTCTGATGCCACGCCCCATCGATCAGGTTGAGCATGTTCGTCGTGTTGATCCGCGATTGCGAGGGCACCTCCTGCAACGCCGGCAGCGGCGCTTTCAGCGCGAGGTCGGGCGTGCCGTCGGTCGTGACGATGCTCGCCCTGACGTCATCCCCGATGCTGACGTCGATCCCGGTCAGCCACTTCGGCAGCTGGTAGCCGAGAACGCCGCGCACGCGCGCGATCTCGGTCGTCACCGGCAGGGCAAGCACATGCCCGAAGACGCTGCGCCGGCTTAGGGAGTCGATCAGCTCCAACGTGTGCGGCCCACGTGCGCCGGGCCGGCGAACCACCACGGCGATCGACACCTCGTTGTAGGGATCGTTGTCGGCGACCAGGTAGGAGAAGAACGTCAGCGCCACCAGCCCGCGGCCTGGAAGCGCCTTCAAGGGTTCCAGCGGCAGCGGCAGCATCGCGCGCAGCTTGGAAACTGGCGCCAGGTGCAGGAGCTGGACGCTAGAGCCGCGATAGAAGAAATTGGGCGCCCATACGGGGCCAACCCGAGATTCCACCTTCTGCTTGGGAATCCTGCGGAAGAAATCGATATTGCCGGCGGCGGGATCGCGCGCCACCGCGTCGAGATCCGGTTTCATATGGAAGCGGTCGTAATAGCCGCCCTCGGGCACCTTCACCCGTTCCGAACCGAACTCGACTTCGACGCAACGCTCGCTCATGCTGTTGGCCCTTCTCCATCTCGCAGTGGGCCGGCTTCAAAGCGCGCACATCGAGGCGGACAAACCTTGTAACCTTAAAGCCAACTTTAATGTCAATTGCTTTCGGTTGACGTGTTCTCCTCCAGACGCAGCAGGTCGAAAACCCGCTTCTTGTTGTCGGAACACGCAATCCCCTCGGGCCGGTTTTCGAGACCCTCGATCACGGCAAGGAGCTGGGCTTTGTTTTGCGTCAACTGCTTCTGAAGGGCGTCGATCTCGACGACCTTCTCTTTCAGCCTCGCCACCAGCTCGTCATGCTTCCAGCCTTGCGAGCCTGCCGGCATCAGGTGTCGAATCTGATCGAGCGTAAAGCCCGCGCGCTGCGCGCTGGCGATGATCCCGAGCATCGTCACGGCCTCCGGCGGATAGCGCCGGTAGCCGTTGGCGCCGCGCGCGACGTTCCCGATCAGGCCCTCGGCCTCGTAGAATCGGATTCTGGACGCGTTGAGCCCGGTGAGCTTCGCCAATTCCCCAATCCTCATACGCGATCCGATCCATATTGACCTTCAAGGGAACTTTAAGGTTATGCTTCGGTTTCGACAAGTGAAGCCACGCCGTTTCGTCCAGTTATCGCGCACGAATAAAGGAGAGAGACATGGGCTACGTCACCACCAAGGACGGCGTTGAAATCTTCTACAAGGATTGGGGTCCGCAGGGCGCGCCCGTGATCTTCTTTCATCATGGCTGGCCGCTCAGCTCCGACGACTGGGACGCGCAGATGCTGTTCTTCGTCAACCAGGGCTTCCGCGTCGTCGCCCACGACCGGCGCGGCCACGGCAGGTCTCAACAGGTGTGGGACGGTCACGACATGGACCACTACGCCGATGACGTCGCCGCTGTCGTCGAGCATCTGGGCGTCCAGGGCGCGGTCCATGTCGGCCATTCGACGGGCGGCGGCGAGGTTGTCCGCTATATCGCTCGCCACGGTGAGGACCGCGTCGCCAAGGCGGTCCTCGTCAGCGCCGTCCCGCCGTTGATGGTGAAGACCGAGAACAATCCCGACGGGACGCCCAAGGAGGTGTTCGACGACTTCCAGGCGCAGCTCGCGGCGAACCGGGCCAAGTTCTACCACGACGTGCCGGCGGGGCCGTTCTACGGCTACAACCGCCTGCTGGCGAAGTCATCAGAGCCCGTCATCCTCAACTGGTGGCGCCAGGGCATGATGGGGAGCGCCAAAGCGCATTACGACGGCATCGTCGCTTTCTCGCAGACCGACTTCACCGCAGACCTTCAGGGCATCTCGATTCCGGTCCTCGTCATCCACGGCAATGACGATCAGGTCGTGCCCTACAAGGCATCCGGACCACGCTCTGCCGAGTTGGTGCACAACGGCACACTCAAGACCTATGAGGGTGCGCCGCACGGCATTCCGACGACTCACGCCGACGAGTTGAACGCCGATCTCCTGTCGTTCGTGCAAGGCTGACAACGCTTCGCCGAATGAAAACTCTTCGGGTCCGCGTGCACGGCGGGCCGGAGCATCAACCCGTCAGGTCGTCATCATATGCAGACAATTCTTGGCGCCTCCGGGCAGATCGGGCACGAACTCGCCCTTCATCTCAAGCGCGACTTCACGACCGACATCCGTCTGGTGAGCAGGAATCCGAAGAAGGTGAACGAGAGCGATCAGCTTCACAAAGCAGATCTACTCGATCCGGGAGAGACGAAACGGGCGGTGGAAGGCTCGGATATTGCATACCTCACCGCTGGCCTGCCGATGGATACGAAACTGTGGGTGGAGCAATGGCCGGTCATCATGAGGAACGTGATCGATGCCTGTGCTGCGCATGGCGCCAAGCTGGTGTTCTTCGACAATACCTACATGTACCCCCAGACCGATACGCCGCAGACGGAAGACACCGAATTCCGGCCCTATGGCGAGAAGGGGCGCGTTCGCGGCGCGATCGCAGAGGATTTGCTCGCCGCGATCGAGCAGCAGCGTCTGACTGCCATGATCTGCAGGGCGCCGGAATTCTACGGTCCCGGCAAGACGCAGAGCATCACCAACAGCGCGATCATCGAACCCCTGGCAAAGGGGAAGCCTGCACGGGTGTTCCTGCGCGACGACACACTGCGCACTCTGATCTACACGCCGGACGCAAGCCGAGCGATGGCGCTGCTAGGCAACACGCCCGACGCCTACGGCCAGACCTGGCATTTGCCGTGCGACGATGATCGGCTGACCTACCGCGCGTTCATCGACCTCGCGGCGGAACAGTTCGGCACCGCTCCCCGATACCGGGTGCTGAAGCGCTGGCAATTGCGACTGGCGGGCCTGTTCAGCAGTCGCATCCGGGATGCTGCGGAATTGCTGCCGCGCTACGAAGCGGACAACATCTTCGTCTCGGGCAAGTTCAAGGCGCGGTTTCCGGACTTCTCCGTCACAACATTCGCCGATGGCTTGGCCGCCATCCGGGACGAGTGTCGGGTGGCGAACAGCGGTTGATTGGCATGTGACGGCGCGTATGGCCGCTGAGCTATAGCGATCTAGGCCGGCTGCGGTACTGACGCTGAGGCAATCAGGAGCACGTCGTGGGCGTCAGCCCAGGAGTGCGGCTGTGAGCGGGAACGCCGCCGCCGAGCGCGCGGTCAGGTCCGTGTTCTCGTCGCTTTCTGCGGCCACAGGCTTGCTGCGCCCCTGTTCAGACTTCCCATCTCGACCATTCGAGGGAGTCGGGCGGTCAGCTCGCCCCCTGGTCCATCGGGATTCGGATGAATTTTCGCTCACAAGACCGATTCGTCCACTAGTAGACAGACCGAACCAGAAATGTCCACTACTGAACACTCAAGTTTACTCCTTTGTTGGACATCTGCACCATGGCTCTGAGCGCGAGCGAGATGATCGAGAATGAGCTTCTCGCGAAGTTGAACGTGGAAGATCGGCAGCGATTGGCCGCTCACATTTCAGTCCACGAATTGAAGCGCAACGAGGTCGTCCAAGCCGCCGGAGAAAGGGTGGTGGACACTTGGTTCCCCTGTGGCTCTTCGCTCGTGAGCTACCAGCTCTGGGCGGAGGACGGTGACGGCGCCGTAGAGGTCGCGCTCATCGGCCGCGAAGGCGCGATTGGCGGCATCGTGTCGAACGGTAGTTTGCCGGCGTACGCCAACGCCATCGTTCGGGTGGGTGGGACATTCCTTCGAGTGAAGACTGCGGCTCTTGAGCAAGCAAAGCTCGAGTCAATCTCGATACGTCATTGGTTCGCACGTTATTCGGATTGCTTGATCGCACAGGTCTTTCAGACATCGGCTTGCAACGCGACCCATACGATAACGCAACGTACCGGAAAGTGGCTTTTGGCCGCCATTCAACGAACAAGGCAGCCGCACGTGCAGGTCACGCAGGAGCAGCTTGGCGAAATGCTGGGCGTCGGTCGGACCTTCGTGACCCGCGTCATTCGCCGTCTGCGTGATGAAGGGGTAGTAGAAACGCGCCGCGGCGCGATCATCGTGCTGGATCAGGCAGCCCTGCGGACAAAGTCGTGCGATTGCACCCGTCTTATCGAACGCCATTACGAGAATGTTTTGCATGGCATCTACCTGCCGGAGCGCCGAGCTTAGAATCTGAGCGGACCCGACACTCACGGCGGCGGCCCAGAGGGAGTGGGTTTCGCGAGTTTATATATTACTCACTCGCGGCTGAATAGTTGCCCGCAGGAATCAGGCTCATTGAAAGTTGCTGGTTATGAGCCTGAAGAGAACCGCGTCGCCGGCCTGACATCTGCGCTGCATTCACGATGCTGATTTGCGGACCCTTTCGGATCGCCGCTAAGAAACGAACGTACGAGAGTTGTGAGGTTCGGCAGCGACGGTGCCGGACAAAAGCTTCTCGATGTCTCGCGAAATGTCTGTAGCCGTGAATGGCTTTGACAGGCGCACCACGTTCTCCTCCGAAGTCGCCGCCAGCCGGGCGTAACCGGTGATCAAAAGTGCGGGAATACCCGGTCGAACCTCTCGGGCCGCCCTGATGAGGTCCGTGCCGGTCATCGCCGGCATGAGATAATCGCTGATGATGATCTCGATCTCGGGATGCGTGCGGAGCAGATCAAGGGCCACGGCCCCAGACGCGGCTTCGAGGACTGCGTGTCCGAGTTCACGAAGCATCTCGGCTGCTGCCTTGCGGACGATAGCCTCGTCATCGACCAGCAAGATCGTGGCGGCCTGCATGCCATCGGAGACCCACTCTTCCTGAGGCGGCGGATCTTCGGCGTGTTGGCCGGCCACCGGGAGCCATATCTCGGCCGTCGTGCCTTGACCGAGCGTGCTCGTCAGCCTGAGCTTACCTCCCGACTGCGCTGCGAGGCCGTGGACCATGGAGAGGCCCAGGCCTGTTCCCTTGCCGACGTCTTTGGTCGTGAAGAAAGGTTCGACGGAACGGGCGATCGTCGCTTCATCCATTCCCATCCCGGTGTCGGACACGGACAAGCAGATGTATTCGCCTTCAGGTAGTCCTTCTACCTCGGCCAGACCTAGTGTCCGCTGCGAGACATCGATCGACAGTGAGCCCCCGCGGGGCATTGCGTCGGATGCGTTCACCGCGAGATTGAGAACGGCCAGTTCGAGCTGATTGGGATCGATGCGGGCTGTGGGGAGATCGGGAGCGACCGACACCGCCACCTGCACGTGGGAGCCGATTGAGCTGCGCACGAGATCGCGCAGACCTTCGATCAACTCGCCGACGCTAATCACACGCGCCTCGAGGTGCTGACGCCGGGCGAAGCTGAGGAGCCTCTGCACCAGGACAGCGGCGCGCGCTGCCGCCTCCAGGGCGCCGTTGACGAGGCGGTGCGCTCGATCGTCGTCCTTATGCTTCCGACGCAGAAGGTCGAGTGCGCCGATGATCGGGGTCAACAGGTTGTTGAAGTCGTGCGCAACGCCTCCCGTCAGTTGGCCGAGCGTCTCCAGCTTGGCCATTTCATGCATCTGAGCCTGCGCCTCGGCGAGCTGTTGCTGCTGACGAATGCGTTCCGTGACGTCATAGACGAACTGGAACGCACCAATTTGTTCGCCATCTTCGTTGCGAAGCGTGTTGTACTTCATCTCGTAGAAGCGCCGGTCTCGGCCAGGGTCTCCGAACTCGCCGGTCTCCGTGAACTCCTCGCCCGCCAGAGCCCGTCTCCACACCGCCTGGACAGCGTCGCGTTGCTCGGGCAGGTCCGCCAGAACGTCGAGCATGGACTGGCCGACCTGCGGTCGAACGCCATAGATTCGCTCGAACTCGTCAGCGGACGCCCTGTTGATGGCCAGCCACCGATAGTCCAGGTCCGCGACCTGAACGAAGGCGTCGGTGCCCTCCACGATATCGGCGAGCACGCGTCTCTCCGAGAGGGCCTCGGCGAAGCGCCGGCCGAGTTTTTCGTTTGCTTCGCGCAGCCGAACTTCGCTCGTTCTGAGACGCGCCTTTTCCTCGCTGAGTTCGCGTTCGCGCTCGGCCAGCTCAAGGATGTGCATCTCCGCATCACGCTGTCGCGCCCTCGCCCGAAGCGCGGCGCGGGCTCCAGAGACGAGCATGACGGGTGAGAAGGGCCGCTCGAGGATCGTGACGTTCCCGAGCATCGTCGCGAGGTCCGCCTCATGAAGCGACTTGCTGTTGCGGCGCGTGAGCAGCAGGATCGGCAGGTCCGACCAAGGCGGCTGCTGGTCAAGAAAGTTGCGCAACAGCTCTAGATCGCGTCGACCGAAGGCTTCTTCCGCGATGATCGCGGCGCCGGCTCTCCGCTCGTCTATTGCCGCAATCAACGAAGCGACATCGCCGCTCGTGACCGCGCCGATGCCGCCGCTGGATAGAATGCCGCTGATAACGGACGCGTCTCGACCGAACGGGGTGAGGATGGCGATATTCTGCGACATCTACGCCGTCCTAGGCGCGCGACGCGAGCAAATCGGAATCCGATCCTGAGAAACGCGGAACCCCAGTCAACACGCCTGAGAAGTTCCGCAGGGTTTCGCCCACGCGGATGCCTTCGCGATCGATGCGATACTCGCGAATGGAGGCCTCATGCCCGCCGGTACGCTTCTTGATCACCGAGATCGCCCGCTTCAGTTCTCCGAAGGCTTCGAAAAAGCGCAGGAGCACAACAGCGTCCGATAGATATGTCAAATCGACGGGAGATTGCATCTGGCCGACGAGTCCGTGTTGCGCCAGGACCAGCAGCGTGACGACGCCGCGCTGATTCAGATAGGTGAGCAACTCATGCATCTGGAGCAGCATGAACTGCTCCTCGGGCATCGAATTCTGGTAGCCTGAAAGGCTGTCGAGAACGACGACCGAAACATCTGCCTGGTCGACGTGGTGCTGGACGATGTGTGACAGCTCACCCGGCGACAACTCCGCCGGGTCGATCTGGCGGAACTCGAAGCGCTCGCCAAACTGGCGCAAATCCATGTCGAGCCCATCGGCGCGTCGGAAGAAATTGTGCCGGGTCTCGTCAAAGCTCACGAACAGGGCGCGTTCACCGCGCCTAAGTGCCTCGATCAGAACCTGCATGGACAAGGTGGACTTGCCCGAACCCGCGGGCCCCATGACGAGCGTGCTTGTTCCCCGGTCGAGCCCTCCGCCGAGCAGCGCGTCGAGCTCCTCGACGCCCGTGCCTGCTACGTTGTCGCGCTGCAGCGTCTGTTCATGGTCGCTGGCGACGAGACGCGGGAAAATTTCGACGCCCCCGGTGCGGATGACATAGTCGTGCGACCCACTCCGGAAAGCACGTCCGCGCATCTTGAAAACGCGCATGCGGCGGCGATCGGCGCCATAGACAACCGTCGTCTTCTCAAGGCGGATAACGCCGTGCACCAAGCTATGAAGGTTGGAGTCGTCCAGTTCTTCGGTCAGATCATCGACGAAGACCGTCGTGCATCCCATGCGAGCGAAGAAGTGCTTGAGGGCCAGCACCTGGCGGCGATAGCGCAGCGCCGTGCCGGCCAGCAGACGAATGTCGGAGAGGCTATCGAAGACGATGCAGTCAGGCTTGACGCGCTCGACCTCGTTCATCACCAGCCGGACGGTCTCGCCGAGTTCCAGATCCGATGAATAGACCACCGACTGCTGCTGAGACTCATCCAGGCTGAGTTCGGGCGGAATCAACTCGTACAGATGGATGCCCTCAAGCGACCACCCATGCGTCGCAGCGCCCTCCAGCAATTCGTCCTCCCCTTCGGAGAGCGTGATGTAGAGCGGGGTCTCCCCGCGCTCGCGCGCGGCCATGAGGAACTGTATGGCGAGCGTGGTCTTGCCAGATCCCGGTCGTCCCTCAAGGAGGTGAACTCGTTCCCGTGCATATCCCCCGGCTAGAATCTGATCGAGTGCGTCACTGCCCGTGGGCACACCGGGTCGTTTGCTCGTCTGGGTTGTCATAGGTGACCTTGTTAGGAAGCCCGAGGTCATCGGGCTTCAGTTCCGCACGAGACGCCGCGTGGCGGACATCGCTTCTCGGCGATGGCTCGAACGGGACCCTCATTGTCTTCTAGTAGACATAGGCCCGGCCCCCGTCTGTCTAGTAGTGACCATAGCGCAGATTTTTTGCCGCCTGCTGGGCGGCGACCGAGGAATCAATTGGGCAAAGATTGAGAAGGAAGTTTCGGCTAAGACTGCATGGTAGCCTAAGCGGTTGCGGCTAAGAAGGAAGGCGGTCGCAGTCGCTCAGCATTACGTCATGTGTATTCAGAATCACCAACCTGCGGGGCTGCCTCAACCTGAGACGAATAGAGGCCCGACATCACGTCATCGAAATGCTTGGCAACCATGGAGCTGCACTTGCATTCCTTCTCCTTCAACGCATCCAGATCATTGACCGTAATGCGCCCGCGGTGAGTGAGGATCGCATCATTCTCCCGAAGTGCATTGATGACACGGCTCAGATAGGAGCGCCCCACCCCAAGCATCGACGCCAACTGCTCCTGAGTGAGCACCATGTTAGCGCGCCCGGTTCGCGAAGCCGCCGCCAGGAGCCATTTCGCAGTGCGCTGTTCTATGGAATGCGCGGCGTTGCAGGCGACGCTCTGGAAAATCTGGGCGATCATGCAGTCAGCGTAGCGCGAAAACAGGTGCCGGATCGTCAGGGATCGATCCTTGGCTTCTTCGAGGCGCGACAACTCGACCCTCAGAAATGGCCCCCCTTGTTGCACTACGGCTCGAGCATAAGCTGGCAGGCTGCCTTGGCTGACGATGCCGCCCACAGCGCCTTCCTTGCCGACGAGCCCCGCCTCGATGGCCTGATCGTTTGAGGCTAAAACCAGATAGGAGACGAGGCTCTGGTCCCGAGGGAAGTAAGCGAAACCGACTCTGTCCCCCGGTGAATATAGCACTGCTCCCGAGGGAGCTGACCACTCCTCAAGGTGAGGGCCCAATATCCCCCAGTCGTCGGGACGGAGCCTGCTGAGTAGGAGGTTACCGGTTTGTTCCGAGGAGCCGGCAGGTAGCGACGTCATGAATCGTGAAGGGCCCTTAGCGACACACATGAGACGCAACGCGGAAAGCGCCGAAACGTTCACAAGTGCGCCGACAGCAGCTTCAAAACTGTCTTGAACTACACACAACCTGGCGCTGCAGAGGCGCGGCCGGTCGATTCCGGGGGTCCACGCCCAGAGGAGGATCAGGAGATGGACAGTCTTGCTTGCTCCGCAGCAGTCCGGTCGCCAACGTCGGAGCGGCCTGGGACCGCCTGCGCGATGGGGCTTCAATGAGCAGATCCAGGCATTGCCAGTCAGCCCAAACCTCGGAACATGACCGAGGTTCGGCCGTCGCCACTTCCATACTGATCGTCGTGCAGCAGGCCTTTCCCTTAGGCCGCGTTCCGTCCAAGCTGCCCGTGCCACGGTGCCCGGGCGCCAGAGCATTGTAGTCGAGGCGAAGCGTAATGCGGCGGCGCCTCGGCAGTTCAATCGGCTTACGAAAAGCACAAGGCTGTTCATCGGCAGGAGGCCGCTCGACAGGCGCTCCAACGTCGCAAAACCTGGCTGTCACATCGACACGTCCGCCAGCGGATGCATCCTGATGGCGGTGACGAGGTCTCTGGCATCGGTTATCGAGCTTCGTCACTTGGGCTATTTCGTTGCGGCGGCAGAGCATGGCAGCTTCCGCAAAGCCGGAGTTGCAATTGGCGTCGAGCAGTCTGCCTTGAGCCGTCGTATTCGGGATCTTGAATATCATTTGGGAGCTACGCTTTTTCACCGTCACAACAGCGGTGTCAGCCTCACCTTTGCGGGGCACCGGTTCTTGCGGCGTGCCCGGCAGATTCTGAGGAATCTTGACGAGGGCTTGCAGGATATCGCCTCCATCGGATGCGCAGAACACGGGCGTATCAGGATCGGCATCTACTCCTCGATCGCATCGGGCTTTCTAGCAGACCTGCTTCGAGCTTTTGCCCAGCATCACCCGCAAGTGCAGATCGACTTGGTCGATGACAATCCCTCAGAGCATGTGATGGCCATTCGCCAGCTGAGAATGGATGCTGCTTTCATGACGGGAGAGCGGAACTGGCCACAATGCGAAATGGTGCCTTTGTGGGCTGAGGGCGTATTCGCGGTGATACCTAACGGGCATCCACTCGCGCAGCATGAGGAGGTCCAGTGGCGCCACCTCGCCGATGAGAGATTCATCGTCAACGAAGCGGCGCCAGGCCAGGAGGTTCACGACTATCTGATGCAGCGCTTGGCGGCCTTCGGATATCACCCTGAGATCGTGGTTCAGCATGTCGGCAGGGAAAATCTGCTGCCGCTGGTCGCGTTCAACCGCGGCCTCACCGTGGTCGGCGAAGCGATGACCGCGGCGCAATTCCCTGGAATTTGCTACCGGCCCATCACCGGAGAGGTCCTGCCCTTCAGTGTCGTCTGGTCTCCCAAGAACGACAATCCAGCCCTACGCCATCTCCTGGAGCTTGCTCGAGCCATGGCGCAGTCGGGCAAAGCTAATGGTGTCACTCGACTGGCTTCGCAGGCGTAAGGGAGCGCCGCGCCTGCGCACGTTCCGGTCCGTTGCCTTGGCTCGACGCGCATCGCGATAGTTTCTTGCCATTGGGATTTACTCCACCACCGGCGCCAGAAGTCTCTTCCCTAGCCCTCGACCGGTTACGAAAACCAGTCAGCACTCTCGTTCTCGGGACGTTGCAGTGCGTCTCCGCTGAGGGGCGCGGCCGAGACCGCGGCTGGCGGAAAATCTACCCCTTCGCACCAAGAATAAGTCAATATTTACCAGACCGGATAAGAAACTATTTATCGGAGAACAGCTATAATAGTCGCCCGACATCAGATGCTCCTCCAGGGTGGTGCTGTGTTTTGCTGGAAACCGAGAACGCGATTCTGAAGCTCATCGCCGGTGGGCAATCTGCGGAGGCGATCACGGCCCGGATCTGTCGCGAAGCCGAACAGCGGTTTCCAGGCATGTTCTGCGCGGTGATCGGCGTGGATGCCGCCGGCTTGACGCATGTGCTCGCCGGTCCGAGTGGGCAAGAAAGGTTCGCCGCCGCGATTGAAAAGTTCAAGTCGAAGCTGGCCATCAGCCCCTGCGGAAAAGCCATCCGTTCCCGCCAGCCAGTGTTTGTTGCGGATGTCGCGCGCGGCTCAAAGAAATCCCGATCCAGTGGAGAGGACCAGGATGTCGGATTTCGAGCTTGGTGGGTCTGCCCGATCCTCTCAGAAAGCTCGGAAGCAGTCGGATTGCTTGTGCTTTGCTCGCCTGAACCGCGCTTGCCGACCGACGAGGAGAATGCGGGGATCGCGGTGTGGCGGGAACTGTGCGAGCTTACGTTTCGCCGTGAGGGACGAGTCGAAGATCGCACCCGCCAGGCGCATGCTGACGCTCTTACGGGCTTGCCGACCCGCGCCGCGTTCGAAATGGCGCTCGCGAGCCAGCCGCGCGATGTGCAGGGTGCCTGGGCGCTCTTCGTTGTCGATCTCGACAATCTGAAGACGGTGAACGACGTTTTCGGTCACAAGGCCGGAGACGATCTCATCCGAACGGCTGCGCAGAGGATTGCGCGCGCCGCCGCGCCGAACCGAACTTTCCGCCTCGGAGGCGATGAGTTCGCGGTGATCGTCGACCACCCGGCGTCGCTGCGGGATTTGGAGGCGGCGGCCGGGGAGATACTCAAGGCCCTGGATAGGCCCGCGGATTGCGATGGACACTGTGTAACGCCCAACGCGACGATCGGCGGCGCGGTCTTCCTGACAAGCGATGGCGACGCCGCGCGGGTTTATAAGAATGCCGACTTCGCGCTCTATCATGCCAAGGAAACTGGGCGCGGGGGCTTTGTGCGATATTGGCCCGGCATAGCGAGCCGCATGATTTCCCGCCAGTGCGCGATTCAAGATGTTGCGGCCGCGCTCGAAGAACAGCGTATCGAGGCCCATTACCAACCGGTGCTGCGTCTCGATACGCGCGAGATCGTCGGCGTGGAGACTCTCTGTCGCCTGCGAACCCCCGCAGGCGAAATTGTACCCGCCAGCCTGTTCAAGGAAGCAACGGCCGACGCGAAGGTCGCCACGGCGCTCACGAGCCGGATGCTGGCCATCGTCTCCAGTGATATTGAAGTCTGGAGCCGACGGGGGATACCCTTTCCTTCCATCGCGCTGAATGTCTCCGCGGCCGATTTTTACACCGAGGATATGTTGCGCAAGCTGGAGAAGACGTTCCGGCCGCTGGGAATGCCACTTGAACGCGTCACGCTGGAGATCAGCGAGGATATCTCGACGGGGCGGGGAGACAGGGTCGTGCCCCGTCAGGTGGAACGATTGCGTCGTCATGGCGTGCGCGTGGCGCTGGACGATTTTGGAAGCGGGCGAGCTTCGCTGACGCATCTGCTCGACATGCCCGTCGACGAAATCAAGATCGCCCGCTCTTTGATCGCGCGCTTATGGCCCGATGATCCTGGCATGGTGATCGTCCAGGGGTTGATCGACATGGCGGGACATCTCGACATCCGGCTTGTCGCCACAGGCATTGAGACCGAAGTCGAGGCGAGCCAGCTTTGGACGATGGGGTGCACCCATGGTCAAGGCTTCGAGCTCTCGCGGCCCGTCACTTCCGCGCGGATGGCCGAGCTTCTTCGGTGGAGTCGTCTTAAGATACCGCGGGGGATCCCGCTGCCACGGACACGCGTCGCCTAGAGAGGTCGCCTGCACAGTTGCTCTTGCGACGGGCGCGTCGTCATAGCTAGTGAGAGTCGCCGTCATCATCTGCCCCGCCTGCGGCTGGGCAACTCCGGCCGCCGCGAAGGTTGAACAGAGATGCCTTACAGCACGAACGGGAGGGCCTTCTTAGCCCCTTCAACTGGTGCCCGCATGTTCCACAGCGAGAACAGCGCGAGGAGCACGATGCTCAGAGTGTCCGAAATTCAGGCAATTGCCGGCGGTTGGATGCTCTCCACAGTCAGGCGGAGGGTTTGCCCGTTGCCCAGTCATTGACTGGCTAGCGGCAAGTCCGATCAGAGCGACACCGATCGGTGTGAGGATCGATACCTATCAGGCTAGGCCACTGCACGGTCTGGGGACGTTAGAGGGTCGGTCATGGCAGAGAAGTGTGTTGCTGATCGGCTCAATATAATTGACTCGCGGTCGAAACATAGTCGGGCTCGCTCGGCCAGTCGGGAACCACGCCGCTCGGCATGGAAGTGTTATTGCGCCGCCGCCATCAGTTCTTCGCTTGGATAGACGCCCTTCAAGACATCATCAAAATGCTGGCTCGTTGCATGGTTGCATTCGCACGCCAGCGACCTCAGCGCGTTGACATCTCGGACACCGATCCGACCACGCCGCGTTTGAATGACGTTTCGTTCCTTGAGATCGCGAATAACCCGACTGAGATAGCTGCGCCCCACGCCCAACATGGCGGCCAGTTGTTCTTGTGTCAGCGCCACGTCCGGCGCGGCGGTCCGCTCGATCGCGGCGACCAGCCATTTGGCCGTCCTCTGTTCGATGGAATGCGCGGCATTGCACGCGACCGACTGAAAGACCTGCGCCATGAGACAATCGGCATAGCGTGCGAACAGATGGCGTAGCGTCAGGGAGCGCGACTTGGCTTCCTCAAGCGCGTGCAGGTCGATGCGCAGGAAGCTGCCGCCAAGTTGAACTTCGGCGCGAGAGAAGGCGGGCAGTCGCCCTTGGCTGACGATGCCGCCGACTGCGCCTTCCCGCCCCACCAAGGCCGTCTCGATCGCCCGTCCGTCGGCGAGGACCACCAGATAGGAGATCAGGCTGGACCCGCAGGGAAAGTAGGCGTGACGAACGGTATCGCCTGGATCATGCAAGAGCGTCCCCGTCGACGCGGACCATTCGTCGAGGTGCGGTTGCAGAAGTTTCCAATCATCGGCTCGGAGCGCGCGAAGCAGGTTGTTTCCGACATCGGACCGTTCGTGCACCCTAGGGTCCATCGTGTTTCTCCATGGGAGTTGCAGACGCGTTTTTAACGTAGCAGCCCGAGAAATGTTTACTAGTGCGCAGACGAGCTCAGTGGCTTTGTCTACAAGGTAACACAAGGGCGCTTATTCAGGCCTCGTCGAGGGCAGAGCGGTGGCGCGTCGGCTTCTATGGCGAACGTGGCAATCTGCCTTAGGAGCACAAGAAATGCCGAGGGTCGTTGTCTATGAGGGCTCGTTTCGCACGCTGAGGGCCCTGACGCTTTCCGCGACCAGGCGCAACGGATGAACGGTAATTCCGTCCCGGATGCGCAGAGCGCTCCGTTCCTCAGGTTATATGTAGCCGGAGACACGCCCGGTGGACGGCGTGCGCTGGAGAGTGCGCTCCGGCTGACCGAGGCGCTTGGAGGGCGGCTCGACATCCAGATCGTGAATGTTCTTGAACTGCCCGAAGAGGCGGAAAAAGCCGGCATCCTAGCGACCCCCACGCTTTCAGACGAATCGATCAGTCCGCCGCGGCGTCTCGTCGGCGACATCGGCAACATCGATCAGGTTCTCGAATATTTCGGCTATCGCAAAAAGGACAACCCCGCATGACCGCCACAGAGGAACTCCTCGATCCCGTTCTCGAACGCGTCAAGACGGGCATTGAGGCCTTTGATGATCTGGTCATGGGAGGATTGCCGCGCGGCCGCACCACGATCGTGGGAGGGACCCCGGGAAGCGGCAAGACCGTCTTCGCCACTCAGTTCCTCGCGCACGGCATCACCGATCTAGACGAGCCTGGCGTCTTCGTGACTTTCGAGGAGTCGGCCGACGACATTGAGGTCAACATGGCGAGCTTCGGCTGGGACATCGGCCGCTGGCGCAAGACGAACCAGCTCGCCTTTGTCGACGCCAGCCCTCGCGACTCAGACCAGAAGGTAGTCGGCGATTTCGATCTTGCCGGATTGCTCGCGCGAATCTTGCACGCCGCCAGGAACGCGAAGGCGAAGCGTATTGTCCTCGACTCGATCACCCAGCTGTTCGATCACTTCGTCACTGATGAGAAGGCGGTGCGCCGCGAACTGCTGCGGATCGCCACCGCGCTCAAGAACGAAGGCTTGACGGTTCTGATGACGGCGGAGCGCAACAGCGAATATGGCGACATCTCGCGTCATCGGATTGAGGATTTCGTCGCGGACAATGTGGTCATCCTGCGCAATGCGCTGGACCGTGAACGCCGCCGCCGCACGATCGAGGTCCTCAAGATGCGCGGCAGCCGCCACGTGGAAGGCGAGGTCCCGATCACGCTGGTAAGCGAACGCGGCATCGTCGCGGTGCCCCTGTCATCGTTGCGACTCGAACAGGAATCGAGCACCAAGCGCGTCACCAGCGGCAACGCCGAACTCGACCGCATGACGAATGGCGGCTTCTTCCGCGACAGCGTCACGTTGGTCAGCGGCGCCACGGGCACCGGCAAGACGCTTCTGGTCACCAACTTCCTGGCCGGGGGCGTCGCCGCCGGCGAGCGGGCCTTGCTGGTCGGATATGAGGAAAGCCGCGGCCAGCTTTTCCGTAACGCGCGCAGCTGGGGCGTGGATTTTGGAGCGATGGAGGCAGAAGGTCGCCTGAAGGTGGTCTCCCTCTATCCGGAGGCCCAGAGCCTGCCCGATCATCTTCTGATGATCCGCCAACTGGTCGAGGAGTTCAAACCCGACCGCGTGGCGATCGACAGTCTCTCTGCGCTGGAACGCATCGCGCCCGAGACGGGTTTTCGCGAATTCCTGATCAGCCTGACGTCGTTCGTCAAGAAGCGTGAGATCGCGGGGCTATGCACTGCGACCAACAAATCCTTGGTCGGCGGCGAGAGCGCCAGCGAACAGCATATCTCCACGCTGACGGATTCGATCATACTGCTGCGCTATATTCAGGAACGGCAGATGATGAATCGGGGGCTCATGGTGCTGAAGATGCGCGGCAGCGAGCACGACAAGCAGATCCGCCGCTTCACGATCGACGACAAGGGAATGCATTTGGGCGAGCCGTTTGGCGGGGCGCCCGATATGTTCGGGGATGCTGCGGTGGCGGGGCCTGTGGAATGAGCATGGCGCGGGAGGCGGCGCTTGCGGCAACGGAGGTCCTCGCGGGGCACGAGGATGAGCCGCTCGCTGGCTTCAGCCAACTCTCCTTCCAGCGCCTTGTCGAGAACATCGCCGACGGCATTCTGGTCGTCGATCTCGCCGGCACAGTGCTCTATGCCAATCCAGCGGCGGCCGAAATCTTCGGCCGACCGGTCGAGAAACTGCTTCGCGTCCCACTAGGCCGCCCCGTCGTCGCCGGCGACACCACCGAGATACTGGTCCGGCGGTCCGGCAAACCAGCGGCCGAGGTGGAAATGCGAGTCGTCGAGATCGGCTGGAACGGCGATTCCGCTCTCCTCGCCAGCCTGCGCGATGTTTCCGCGCAGCGGGCCCTGGAGGAACGTCACCGACAGTCGCAAAAGATGGAAGCCATCGGCAGACTGGCTTCTGGGATCGTTCACGACTTCAATAATCTGCTGGCGGTGTTCGAGTCGGGCCTGAACCTTCTCGAGAAGCAACTCGCCGCCGATCCCACGGGACCCAAGGTGGGCGTGCTGATAAAGGAAATGCGGGCGCGAGCCGCGAACGGCGGTGCGCTGACCCAGCAGCTGCTCGCCTTTTCACGTCAACAGACGCTTGTGCCAGACGTAATCGACATCAATGCCCGGATTGAGTCGCTGACCCATCTGTTCCAGGGGACCTTGGGTCACGGTATTCAGCTCCGCACCGCGCTTGGCTCCGGCCTCGATCCGGTCAGGATCGACGCCAACCAGTTCGATGTCGCACTGCTTAATCTGGCGGTCAACGCGAGGGACGCCATGGATGGCAGGGGCACGCTGACGATTGAGACCAGCGCCGCTACGGACGGTTCGTCTGACGCGACCGTACCGTCCGTCCGGGTCTCCGTGCGTGACACGGGTTCTGGCATGAGCAAGGACATCCTCGCCAAGGTGTTCGATCCCTTCTTCACGACCAAACCCGAAGGTCAGGGAACCGGACTGGGGTTGAGTCAGGTCTACGGTTTTGTTCACCAGTCGGAGGGGCAGGTGCGGATCGACAGCGAGGTCGGCAAGGGCACCTGCGTGCACCTGTTTCTACCATGCGGGGGGCAATCGCAAGAATCGCCTCGCGCGTCGGAAGGATAAGGAACGGCGGAATAGACGATCCGGCGGTGGTTATCGTTGGGGTCCGATCCTCGACCGGAACTCCTCACGTTTGCCCCCTTATCACCGTGGATCCTTGTCCTCGCCGATTCTGTGTCCCCTGTTGTGATCTGCTGGCGCCTTCGCAGCGGAGCTAACGCAGTCGCACCGCCTGTTGTCTTCCCGTTACCGGGAAGAGTCCAATGGCGCAGGGGCTCCTCGAAGATCATTACGACAGGGGGATCGCGATGAGGGTTGTTTTTTAAGCGATAGCGATCCTCACACTCGACTCCGCATGTTGGGACCACAGCGCCTGCGACGAAGGGAAACGTCCTCATTGAAAAGTGTCAGAAACCCGCATATATTTCTGACAGGAGGATGGTCGTGCAGCGGTTGACCGAACAGATTCTGGCGTATGCCGAGCGGCTTCCGGAAGGAACGCCATTGGCAGCGAAAAGCTTGCTCCATCTCGGCAGCCGCGCCGGTGTGGATCAGGCCTTGTCGCGCCTCGCCGAACGCGGCCAGCTTATTCGCGCCGGACGGGGCGTGTATCTACGCCCGGTCACGAGCCGGTTCGGCGCGCGCACGCCCTCGGTGGAACAGGCGGTCGAGGCGTTGGCGGCACAGCGCGGCGAAGTCATCGTGCCGAACGGTGCTGCGGCCGCGAACGCGCTGGGTCTGACAACGCAGGTGCCGGTGCGCTCCGTCTATCTGACGTCGGGGCGCAGCCGCACGATGACCCTGGGCAGGCAGTCGGTCGAATTGCGGCACGCGCCCCGCTGGCAGCTCGCTCTGGCCGATCGTCCCGCTGGACAGGCGGTTCGTGCGCTGGCCTGGCTCGGCCCTGAGAAGGCGGAAGCCGCGCTCAAGACTCTGAGGCGAAAGCTGCCGGCGACCGCCTTCGGCGAGTTGGTGGCCGCCGCGCCGCAGTTTCCGACCTGGCTTGCCCGGAGCGTCGGCAAGGCGGCTCATGGCTGACCCCTTCCTCTCCTTGTCGGCCGAAGACCGTCGGGACGCGTTGGGCGTGGCCGCCGATCGCTCGGGGCGACCCGCCCACCTGCTCGAAAAGGATGTCTGGGTTGTTTGGGCGCTTCAGACCCTCTTCGGGTCCGCGCTCGGCGACCATCTCGTCTTCAAGGGCGGGACGTCGCTTTCAAAAGCCTATGGCGTCATTCAGCGCTTCTCCGAAGATGTCGATCTGACCTACGACATACGAGCGATCGCGCCCGATCTGGTGGGCGACAATGGCGAGGCTGTGCCGACAACGCGCAGCGAAGAGAAGCGCTGGTCGAAAGCGGTGCGCCACCGATTGCCGGAATGGGTTTCGGGCACGGTGCAGCCGCTGCTCATCGACGCCATTGGCGCACAGGGCGTTTCGGCGGCGACGCGGGTGGAAGGCGAGAAGTTCTTCATCGACTATGAGGCGACCTCCGCCGGCTCCGGTTATGTCGCGCCCAGCGTCATGCTGGAGTTCGGCGCCCGCTCGACGGGAGAACCGGCCAGCCCGCGGGACGTGATCTGTGACGCCGCCGGCCTGGTCGAGGGCGTGACGTTTCCCACGGCGACGCCGCGCGTCATGCACGCCGAACGGACCTTTTGGGAGAAAGCGACCGCGATCCATGTCTTCTGCTTGCAGGAACGGCTGCGCGGCGAACGCTTTGCTCGCCACTGGCATGACGTGGTCCGCCTGGACGACGCCGGGATTGCCGACGCGGCCGCGGCTGATCGAGATCTCGCGCTCGCGGTAGCGCGGCACAAAAGCATGTTCTTCGCGGAGAAGGCGGCAGACGGCGCGCCCGTCGACTATGAGGCTGCCGTCAACGGCTTGCTGCAGCTCGTCCCGAACGGCAAGGCGCGCACGGCGCTAGCCTCGGATTACGGGCACATGGTGGAAGACGGGCTGCTGCTTGAGGACGCCGAGCCTTTTGAGGGGCTGATCGAGCGATGCGCAGACATCGCCGACCGGGTAAATTGCGCAGCAAAATAAAGAAGCGGGGGAAACATGGGGCTGTATGAGCGGTGGTGCGAATCCACCAAGGAAAAAGACAAGCGTAAACACTACTGGACCTATGTCGAGAAGGATGGCGGCCGCGACGAAATCAGCGGCGACCTCGCCGAGACCATTCGCTCCCACTATGATCGCCTCGAACGTATCGCCGAGGATGTCGAGCGCCTCGGCTACACGGTTGCCGCCAAGATTCTGAGCGAGGCGATGCCCCAGACGGCCAAGGGCCGCTCGGGAGATCTGGGCGAAATTCTCGCGACCGAACTGGTGGAGGAAGAGATCGGCCTGCGCGTCCCTGTGCGCCGGCTTCGCTACAAGGACGGCCGCAACATGGCCATGCGCGGCGATGATTTCATCGGCGCCGGGTATGGCGGCAAGGACGAGAAATTGTGGCTTCTGAAGGGGGAAGCCAAGAGCAACAAGAAGCTCGGGAAATCCACGGTGAACAGCGCCCGCAAGGTGCTCGACCGCGACAGCGGTCGCTGCACGCCGGACTCGCTGCTGTTCGTCGCCAACCGCCTGCTCGAGAGCAATGATCCTGACGACAACGCGCTGGGTCGCGCTCTCCGCGACGAGGTGGGCGTGAAGTCGCTGCGCGCCGATCGCATCGACCACATGCTTTTCACCGTGTCGGGCAACGGCCCCCATGCCTCGCTGAAGGAAGACCTCGACGCTGCCGGGACCAATCGGGACCACTACGTCGTGAACATCCACGTCGAAGACCACCAGGACTTCATCGCGGCCATGTACCAGGGGGCGCAAGACCTTGGAGACGCCTGACGAACTGACTGCTTTTCTCGCAACCGCGACCGTCGACGGCATTCTTGGCCGGCTGCTCTATCGTGGCGCGGCCTGGTCGCTGATGCGGGAAGCGGGCGTGTTGCCGCAGAACGCGCCCCCGTTGGGCGCGACTATTGAAACCGACCTTGCCGAACATGGTTTCGCGCTGCTTCGGGGCGCCATGGCGTTGCACGCCCAGACCGGTGCATCGGACCTGACGAACAAGGCGTTCGAGCGGGCTGCCAACGCCTTTGAAGCCCTGGTGCGCAACGGCGATCCCGAGGCGCCGGACCGTGGTTTTCGCCGCACCATAGCTGCCGCAGCCTATCACCTCGCGGGTTATTCGGCTGTCGCCTATTCGCTGTTCAACGAGCTGGCCGAAGACCTCAACGCCGCGCCCGGCGAAACGGCGATCCGTCACCTCATCCTGCGCGATCTCGATCAGTTGCGCGGCTTTGTTCGCGACTGGCTTGGCGACGAGGCCCACGGCGATGAGCAGATGGCGGAAGCGCTGGGCGGCGACGAGCCCGATATCGACGATGTGCTGTCCACCATCCTGAATACGACGATCTGCCGGGCCTTGGCCTTCTTCGACTTCGCCCTGGAGACGGGCGAGGATGAGCCGATTGACACTGCGCGGGATCTGCTTGCCATCGCCGTGAGCTTGGCCGACAACGCCGAGAACGTCCCGCTGTGGTGGATCTCGAACCTCTGCCGCCACCTGATCGACGATCTCTGGCAGCACGCGCTGCACCAGAACCTGCCGACCGAGCCGCCCGCCGGAACGGAGGAGCGATATCCCGACCTCCGGCGGCTATTCATCGGTTCGCTATGCGCGCGAAAAACCTCCGAAGTGGAGCTATGGCCATCCCAGCGCGAGGCCGCGCAGCGGTCCACCGATGTCACCGACGACCTGGTCGTGGCGCTCCCCACGAGCGCAGGGAAGACGCGGGTTGCGGAAATCGCCGCCTTGATGACCCTGTCTTCGGCTCGCCGCGTGCTGATCGTCACGCCGCTTCGTGCCTTGTCGGCTCAGACCGAACGCTCCTTCCGCAAGACCTTCGCCCCCCTCGGATTCAGCGTCTCCTCGCTTTATGGGGCTAGCGGTCTTTCGGCGGGCGACGAGGACGCGCTGCGCACCCGCGAGATCATCATCGCCACGCCGGAAAAGCTCGACTTCGCGCTGCGAAGTGATCCGTCGCTGATCGATGACGTCGGCCTGATCGTTCTCGATGAAGGTCACATGATCGGGCCCAGCGAGCGCGAGATTCGCTACGAGACGCTCGTGCAACGCCTGCTTCGACGCGCGGACGCGGCCGAACGCCGGATCGTCTGTCTCTCCGCCATCCTGCCGAGCGGCGACGAACTCGACGATCTTACCGCGTGGATTCGCTCTGATGAACCCGGCGAGCCCGTGCGCTCCGACTGGCGCCCCACGCGCCAGCGTTTCGGCGCACTGACCTGGCGCGGCAAGGACGCGCTGCTTCGGCTCGACCTCGATGACGACGGTCCGTTCCTCGACAAGTTTGTCGAGGAGAAGCCCGCGCGGGGCCGGGAGAAGAACCCCTATCCGCGCAAGAACTCGCATCTCGCCCTCTTCGCGGCTTGGGAATTCGCCGGCCAGGGCAAGCGCACCCTGATCTTCTCGACCCAAGCCAATTGGGTCGAAAGCTACGGCAAGCAGGTCGTTGATCTGTGCAAGCGCGGCTATCTCGATTCTTTGCTGGAGGATGAGGCTCCGATCGCACGCGCGTTGGAGGTCGGCAAGGAATGGCTGGGTGAAGACCATCCGGCCGTGGCCAGCCTGAAGGCCGGTGTCGCCATCCATCATGGCCGCCTGCCGAGTCCGTTCCTTCGCGAGCTGGAAGTCCTCCTGTCCGAGGGCGTGCTGAAAGTCATCGTCGCTTCGCCGACGCTTTCCCAAGGGCTCAACCTCAACGCCGCGGTCCTGCTCGTACCGGCGCTTTACCGGGCCGGTGAGAAGATCAAGGGCGAGGAATTCGCCAATGTCGCGGGGCGCGCCGGGCGCGCTTTCGTCGACGTCGAAGGCCTGATCGTCCACGTCATGTTCGACAAGACCGACTGGCGAAAGAAGGAATGGAGGAAGCTGGTCGCCTCCGCCAAGGCCCGAACCCTGAAGAGCGGCCTTATCCAGATCGTCGCCGAGATCCTTGAGCGGCTGTCGCGCGAGGGCGTGCTCGACCGCGACGATGCTTGGGAATATCTGGCCAATGCCCGGGAGGCCTGGAGATCGCCGACCGAAGAGGCTGAGGTAGCCGAACGTCTGGCCGCGGCCGGGGAGTACAACTCCGATTCCGACGCGGATGAAGATGATGAAACCGATGAGGACGACGAAGAGGAAACCATCGACGAAGAGCCGTTATCGCAGCTCGTCGAGCGCCTCGATGCCACCGTGTTCGGCCTGATCGAAGCGCTGGACGCTGATCGTGCCGATCTTCCAAAGTTGCTGGATGAAGCTCTCAAGGGGTCGCTGTGGGCCCGGCAAATTGCCCACGAAGAAGAGGACGTCCCGCCCCTGCACAAGAAGGTGTTCGAGGCTCGCGCCGACCTTATCTGGAAGTCGACTACGCCGCAGGCGCGGCGCGGACATTTCGCAATGGGCGTTGGACTTGAAGCCGGCCTCTCCATCGACACCATGGCTGATGAACTGGCCCAGCTGCTCGATCGGGCTGATGATGCGGCGTTGAGCGGCGACGTCGACGATCTCGCCGACGCCCTTGGTGGCCTGGGCGAGCGGTTGCTGTTCATGCGGCCCTTCATCCCCGACAAGAAGAACGCGCTGCCGGCGAATTGGAAAGCCATTCTGCGCGCTTGGATCTCAGGCGACGAGGTCGCCAAGATCGGACCACAGAACATGCGAGCGGTCGAAGAGGCCTTCACCTATCGCCTGGTCTGGGCGCTGGAAGCCGTCCGCACCCGCCGCATGTCGCTCGGCTGGTCACCGGAGACTGTGGCGGGCGGCGCTGCGGCCGCGGTCGAAACCGGCGTCCCGCAGTTCATGATGGCGATGTTGATCCGGGCGGGGCTTCCGTCACGGCGCGCGGCAATCGCGGCCATTCAGGACGCTGGGCCGATCTTCGTGACGCCCGCAGAGATGCGGGCCTGGCTCGAATCCGACGAGATCACGGCCTACACAGATGCCGGCGACTGGCCCACGCCCGACACCGCAGCGCTTTGGGCGCGCTTCCGCACCGAAGCCCTCAGCGGTGGAATCCAGAAATGGTCAGTCGAACGCTATAAGCGTCTGCTCGACATCGCGGCGCCTCCGCCCGCGGGCCTTTATCGAATCGTCACGGACGAGGGGGACGGACGAACTTGGCTCGAAACGCCTGACTACCAGCGTGTCGCGCCCTTCAAGAAGCCGGCGGTGGACCCAAAGCCCAGCCTCTTCTCGGGACGGCTGCCGGGCAACACCAGGCTGGTCGAAGCCTTGCGCGTCGGTCGCGGAAAGCTGCGGTGGCCGCCCGCTGACGCGTAGAGGGGAAAATTAGACATGCTCTATGCTTGGGTCGGTGATCAGAAGCGTGCGCCGCTCGCAAAGGGCGAGCGCACAACCTGCCGTGACTGCGGCGGTCTGCTGACTGCGGTGATGCCCGTCGAAAACACGCCCCACTGGCGGCACAAGGCCGGGGACTGCGATCCCTGGAGTGAGCCTGAGGGACCTTGGCACCTCGGCTGGAAAGAGCTTTTCGATATGTCGTGCCGCGAGATCGCCCTGCGCGATCCGATGACCGGCGAACTGCATCGCGCCGATGTGCTGGTCGCCAGCGGCACCTCTCGCGCGACCGTGCTCGAGTTGCAGCATTCCTCAATCAGTGAGGACGAACGCAATGTGCGCGAGACCTTCTATCGGCAAGGGCATCGGATGTTCTGGCTGGTCCACATCCACAGCGAAAGCTCTTTTCTCGGAACCTACTTCAGCATGTCGCTCGATTTCGGCTCGCGCGTCGCAAACCTCGACGGCAAGGAATTCGCGATCATGCGCTGGATGGGACCGAACAAAGAGTTCATCGAGAAGTGGAAGCGCGCGAGCGCCCACGTCTTTTTTCATGCAGGACCTTATATCTTCTACCTCGCCGGTCCGGGCGTCGCCTCCCGGTTGGGCGGCCCTTTCCGGCGTGGCGAGTTCGCTCTCAGCCAGTTGACTCGCGATGAGTTTCTGCGCGCCGTTCGCTGGGAGGATAGCGCTTCTTAGGCCGCGAGGGGTATTTCCTCCGGCTCATCATCCTCCCCAATCGCGCTTTGCAAAAACCGTGAAAGCGCTGCCTTCCGCGAGGCTCGGTCGAGCGCATAGGCCGTCTGCTTGAATTCGACTCCGTCAAGCAAACCTTGAATATAGCCGGAGATCGTATCGGCAGCCATGATCAGGGCCGTATCGAGCGTGTGTATGTACTTGCTCGTGACCGAACCTTTGGAATGCCCGACGAGCGCCGCGATGGTCACCTCGGTGAAGCCCAGATCATTCGCGATGCTGGCGAAGCTATGACGCAGGACATGCGGCGTAACGTCTGAAAGCGGCGAGTCCTTGAATAGCTGCTCCCAATGGTTGGGGAAGCTGCCGAAGGCATTGTCCTCGCCCTGGCCAGGAAAGACATAGGTCCCCTCCGCGCCCTTGCGGCGCTGCTCCAGATACTCGACCACGGGGAGGCCGATGGGACGGATGGACTCGCCCTCCTTGCTGTCCTCCAGCCGCAGGCAGCTCGCCTCGGTATCGGCCTCCGACCACATCAGCGAGATCATCTCCGACCGGCGACAGCCGGTCAGGGCGATCTGGCGAATGATCTCGACGGTCATCGCGTATTTCTCGCTTTCCGCCGCCTTGCGCAGCATGACGCCGAGAGTGCGATACTCTGCCTCGGAAAGCCTGCGCTTGCGGACATTGTCCTTCGGTTTCTTGATGCCGTGCGCCGGGTTGCGATCGATGATGCCGGCATCGACGGCGTAGGTGAGGATGCCGCCAAGGAGGCCTACCGTGCGTGTCGCCGTACCGGCGCCGCCGCGCACGATGGCTTTTCCGCGTAGCTTCTTCGTCTTGACCGACACTCGCGTCTTGCCGGCCATGATGTCCTTGAGCACCTTGTTAATGTCGGCCTTGGTCAAATCCTTCACACGCCGCGCGCCGATCAACGGCATGATGTGGCGTTCAATGCGGCCCGTGTCGGTAACGATGGTGGTGGCCTTTTTGGGGCGACCGCCCTTGCCGAGAATCAGGCCCGCCTTGAGGTCTTTGAGATAGAGGGTGCATAGCTCCTTGACCGTCATGGCTTGGTGATCGAGCTGCCGTTCCTCCGAAGGATTGTCGCCGCGGGCGACGCGTCCAAGCTGGGCCTTCGCTTCCTGTCGCGCGGTTTCCGGCGTCCAGATCCCGTGCAGGCCGATGGTGTAACGACGGGTTCGACCAAGCGCGCGATATTGGATGAGATAGCTGCGCTTGCCGGATGCGAACACGCGGAGGCCGAAGCCCGGAAGCTCATCGTCCCAGATGAAGTAGTCCTTCTCCCGGACGTCGGCGGCGTCGACCACTCGTTTCGTCAGCTTTGTCATCAGGCGATCCCCCCCTTATGGAGGAGCTGTTTCCGCGGAAGCACCACGGAAGCAGCCGGGCGAATATCGGAGCGAACTTGCGGATATGGATTTCGGTGGGAAAACCCGATTAGTCCAGCGTTTTCACGAGGTTGTAGCATCATAGCGTGGCCTAGCGTGCATTTAGGATGGGGTGCCTAAATTGCTCCGAAGGCAGAGGCCAGGGGTTCGAATCCCTTCGGGTGCGCCATTCTTGGCAATTAGCACAAAGAGCGATCGGATAGCGCTCCGCCTCCCGGCGGCAGGGCAATCCTTGCGACACGATGCTACCCCATACCCGACATGCGCAGGCAAGGACCCGGCGTTCCGGGGGCGCAAGGGGGGCGGTTTGATCGATCGGCGACGCTCGGCATGATGGCGGGAAAGGTCCGGCACCACCATATTTCTTGCGGAATGTGGTACGGTTACGCGCCCGCTTGCGCTGGAAGGCTATCCCAAGGCTCTGAAATATTGAAAACAATCCCGCGATAGCCGAGGCATTTTACGGATCGTGCCGGATACGGCATCCTGTCCGCCTACCGAAAGATCGGATGCGAGAGGATCGGACATGGCTTCGCGGACCATCAGGACAGGCGCTTCGTCCGCCACTGGGGTGCGCCGGCCGCATGGGCCGAACCCCGTCGCCGATCGTTTTGCCGACATAATCTGATAAGACTGGGAGAGACGACATGGCGACGACGCCCATGGCCCATGGCGCGCAGGATGCGACGCTATCGACCAACACCCGCCTGAAATCGATCATCGGCGGGTCGACCGGCAACCTGGTCGAATGGTTCGACTGGTATGTCTATGCCGCCTTCACCCTCTATTTCGCGCCGCATTTCTTTCCCAGCGACAACCAGACCGCACAGCTGCTCAGCGCGGCGGCGGTGTTTGCCGTCGGTTTCGTCATGCGGCCGATCGGTGCGTGGATCATGGGCGTCTATTCCGACCGCCATGGCCGCAAGGCGGGCCTGACTCTGTCAGTGACGCTGATGTGCCTCGGCTCGCTGATCATCGCGCTGACCCCCGGCTATGCCACGATCGGCGTGATGGCGCCCGCACTGCTGGTGATCGCGCGGTTGATGCAGGGGTTGTCGGTCGGTGGCGAATATGGTGCCAGCGCGACCTATCTGTCGGAAATGGCGGGCAAGGACCGGCGCGGATTCTTCTCGTCGTTCCAATATGTCACGCTGATCTCGGGCCAGCTGCTCGCGATCCTGTTGCTGCTGGTGTTGCAGAATGTGATGAGCAAGCCGGCGCTGGAGGAATGGGGCTGGCGTATTCCGTTCGCGGTCGGCGCGGTGTTGGCGGTGGTCGTGTTCCGCCTGCGGCGCGGCCTGGCCGAGACCCAGAGCTTCAAGAACGCCAAGGCATCGGATGCGCCGAAATCGGGGTTCCTGACCCTGCTGCGCCACCATCCAAAGGAAACTGCGCTGGTCATGCTGCTGACCGCCGGCGGTACGCTCGCCTTCTATGCGTACTCGATCTACATGCAGAAGTTCCTGGTCAACACCTCGGGCTTTACCAAGGAAGCCGCGACGCAGATCAACGCGGTCACGCTGTTCGTCTTCATGTGTCTGCAACCGGTGGCCGGGGCGCTGAGCGACCGGGTCGGGCGCAAGCCGCTGATGATCGCGTTCGGCATTGCGGGCGTGCTGTTCACCTATCCGATCTTCACCGCGCTGTCGCAGACGCAGGACATGTTCACCGCCGGGTTGCTGGTGATGGCCGCGCTGATCATCGTCACCGGCTACACCTCGATCAACGCGGTGGTGAAGGCGGAGCTGTTCCCCGCGCATATCCGCGCGCTGGGCGTGGCGCTGCCCTATGCGCTGGCCAACACGATCTTCGGCGGCACCGCCGAATGGGTCGCGCTGAAGTTCAAGGCCGCCGGGTGGGAACAGGGCTTCTACTGGTATGTCACCGCGATGATCGGCATCTCGCTAATCGTCTATCTGCGGATGCGCGACACCCGTCAGGACAGCCTGATCGCCGAGGATTGAGCGACGGCAATCTCCGTACCCCCGCCTGCGCGGGGGTACGTTTTGTAACGCGGGCAAGCTGCCGCCCCTAACTCCGCTCCGCCTTGTTCACCGCATCCGCCGCGCGAAGGCCGGCGAGCAGCTTCATCAGATGCGCGGCATCGCGCACCTCCACATCGATGGTATTGGTGTGGAACGTCGTATCGCGGTTGTCGAGCCGCAGCCCAAGGATGTTGGCCTTGTGCCCGCCGATGACGGTCGCGACCGCACCCAGCGCGCCGGGTTCGTTCTTCAGGGTGACAGCGATGCGCGCGGTCGCCCCCTCGGCATTGTCGCCCCAGGTCAGGTCGATCCAGTGGTGCGGATCGATCGCCTCGATCTCGCGGCATCCGATCTCATGCACCTCGAACCGGCCCGCGCCGCGCCGTACGCCGATGATGCGGTCGCCCGGCACCGGATGGCAACAGGTGGCGAGGTCATAGCCGACACCAGCCGTCAGCCCCTTGATCTCGATCGGCGCGCGCTGTGCCGGGATCGGTTCGGCGAGGCGGTTGGCGATGACGCCCGGCATCACCGCCTCCATCACCGCTTCCTCGCTCAGCTTGCCGCGCGCCAGCCCCTCGAACAGCTGGGCCTCCTCGGTCAGCTTCAGCCGCTTCAATGCCTCGCCCAGCGCGTCGCTGCCCGGCGGGACCGGCAGGCGGGCGATCAGTTCGAGATAGAGCTTGGTGCCCAGCGCCACCGTCTCGTCGCGTTCGCGCAGGCGGATATAGCGGCGGATCGCGGCGCGGGCCTTTCCGGTGATCGCGAAGTTCAGCCAGTTGGCCTGCGGGCGCTGCGCCTTCGACCGCAGGATTTGCACCTGGTCGCCGTTCTTCAGCTCGGTCCGTAGCGGCACGACCCCGCCATTGACCTTCGCGCCGACCGCCTGGTCGCCCAGATCGGTGTGCACGGCATAGGCGAAGTCGATCGGCGTCGCGCCCTTGGGCAGCTGGTGCAGCTCGCCCTTCGGCGTGAAGGCGAAGATGCGGTCGGCATACATCGCCATGCGGGTATGTTCGAGCAGCTCTTCCGGACTCTCGGCATTGTCGAGGATTTCGACGAGGTCGCGAATCCAGCGCACCTGCGTGTCCGGGCGCACCGCATCCTGCTTGTAGGCCCAGTGCGCCGCCAGTCCGAACTCGGCCTGCGCGTGCATTTCGCGGGTACGGATCTGCACCTCGATCCGCATATTCTCGGCATGGATCACGCTGGTGTGGAGCGAGCGGTATCCGTTGCGCTTGGGCGTCGAGATATAGTCCTTGAAGCGGCCGGGAACCATCGGCCAGCGGCGATGGATGATGCCCAGTGCCCGGTAGCATTCCTCCTCGCTGTCGACGATCGCGCGGAACGCGATGATGTCGCTCAACTGCTCCAGCGTGACATGCCGTTCCGACATCTTGCGCCAGATCGAATAGGGATGCTTGCGCCGGCCCGATATTTCGGCGGTGATGCCGTGGCGATCGAGCATCGCCTTCAGGTCGCCGCCGATCTTGGCCACCCGGTCACCGCCGCCGGCTTCGAGCTGTTCGAGGCGGAGGGTGATCGATTCATATGCCTCGGGTTCGATTTCGCGAAATGCCAGCGTCTGCATTTCGTTCATGAACTCGTACATGCCGATCCGCTCGGCCAGCGGGGCATAGATGTCCATCGTTTCGCGCGCGATCCGCTTGCGCTTCTCGGGCTTCGCGATGTGATGGAGCGTGCGCATGTTGTGCAGCCGGTCGGCCAGCTTCACCAGCAGGACGCGGATGTCGTCGGACATCGCCAGCAGGAACTTGCGCAAATTCTCGGCGGCGCGCTCGTTCTCGGTCTGCGCCTCGATCTTGCTGAGCTTCGTCACGCCCTCAACCAGCCGCGCGACATTCTCGCCGAACTTGGCCTGGATTTCCTCGTGGGTGGCGACGGTATCCTCGACCGTATCGTGCAGGATCGCGGTCGCGATCGTCTCGTCGTCGAGGTGCAGGTCGGTCAGGATGCCGGCCACCTCGATCGGGTGGCTGAAATAGGGGTCGCCCGATGCGCGCTTCTGGCTGCCATGCGCGTGCATGGAAAACACATAGGCGCGGTTCAGCAGCGCCTCGTTCGCATCCGGGTCATAGGCCTTGACCCGCTCCACCAATTCATACTGCCGCAGCATGGAATCTAGATGGAGCGGGGCGGTCGTGCATTGCAACCGTTTTTAGCGTGCATCACGCACTCTTGGCGCGGGTGTTGCATTTGGCGAGCTGTTCGGCGGCGAACGCCTCGCCATTGGCGGTGAACGCGGTCAGCGTGCCCAGTTCCTTTGCCGCGAGCTGGCACATGGTCAGCGGGCTGCCCTCGGTCCGGTTGGTGATGCAGCGATCGCCCGCGCACTTCCACGGGGTGCTGCGCGTCATCATGCCCGCGATCGTCGGGGCGGTGGCGGGCACCGCGCTATAGCCGCGCACCGGCTGCGCGACGGCGCCGAAGGACAGGGTCATGGCGGCGGCGGTGAGCAGGGCGAGGGTCTTCATGGCGCGTCTCCAACGGTCGATTCGTTGGCGTCGCAGCTAATATACATCGATGTAAGTTGCAAATGACTATCTTTGCTGCATCCGCGAAATGCTGGCTATTTCCCTTGATAGCGCATTGGGCTAGGCTGGTTTGGATGACGACGACCCTGAGAGAGCCGCTCCGCGAACTGGCCAACCGATGCAGCCTGCCCGCCGCGCTGGAGGCGATGGGTGAGCGCTGGTCGTTCCTGATCCTGCGCGGGTCGTTCAACGGGCTAAGTCATTTCGAGGAATTCCAGTCGGAACTGGGCATCGCGCGCAACATCCTGGCGAACCGGCTGTCGCGGCTGGTCGGGCATGGCATCCTTGAACGCCGTGCGGTGGCGGCCGACCGGCGCAAGATCGAATATCGCCTGACCGACAAGGGGAAGGCGCTGCTGCCGACGATGGTCGCGCTGCGCCAATGGGGGGAGCGCTGGGAAACCGGCGTGGCGGCGACGCCGATCCTGGTCGATGCGCGCGACCGTCGCCCGATCGCGACGGTCGCGGTCCACAGCCATGACGGCCGGGTGCTGGACAAGAGCGACCTGCTCTGGGCGCTCGAAGCGGACGTCGTGCGCGACTGACCGGTTCAGTGGGCGGCGGGCAGGGCGGCCGGGTCGCCGTCCGGCACGGTTTCCACGACGGGTTCCGCGCGATGGCCCCAGCGGACCAGCGACCAGGCGCGTTCGTGGAAATAGAACAGCAAAATCTTGGTGATGACCTCGGTCCCGGCGATCGCCCCGGCGAGCTTGGCCGACCCGGAAAAGAAGAACCCCAGCACGAAGGTATCGATCGACCCGACGGTGCGCCACGACACCGCCTTCACGAAGCTGCGCGGGTGGCTCTCAAGACCCTTGAACACGAACATGCCGACGACTCCGCCCGCGCGGGATGCCGGGCGCCACGGCGTGCGACAGCGGCGCGGCAGTGCGTAGCGAGGAAAATATGGGGCCGCGCAAGCAACACTTTGTCACAATAGACGGATCAGCATCAGCAACAGCCCGAACATCGATGCGACCCACATCAGACTGCGGACATAGGGCACGCCGAACAGATAGAGCGGGTGATAGACGATGCGCGCGCCGAACCACAGCAATGCGCCGATCGCGCCCAGCCCGCCGGTCCGCCCGCTGACGGCAAGGGCAAGCGCGAGCGCGATGAAGGCGGGATAGGTTTCCTTGAAATTGTCGAGCGCGCGCTGCGCCCGACCGGCCAGCGCCCCCGTGGGATGCTGGTCGCCGTCGCGCGGGCCGGCGTTCCACCCGACGCCCAGCTCGCGCGTCGCCAACTGCCCTTGCAGCATGATCGCCACGACCAACAGCACGACCGACCAGCCGAGCAGGGTGAGTTCGAGGGGCAGGGTGGTCATGGGTGCGCTCCGGATACGGTTCGGGCGATAAAGGTTCGGGTTTGCGAACGGGTTCCGCCGTCCTCCTCGTCATTCCCGCGAAGGCGGGAATCCATATGCGCTGACTCCTGCGAAAGACTTGCAGACGTTGCGTCTGTGGATTCCCGCCTTCGCGGGAATGGCGAGGGGAGGCGTTACCCCGCGCTCCGCCCCGCCGGGGTATTGACCCCCATCGACTGAAGATACTTCTTCACGTTGCGCGCCGCCTGGCGCAGCCGCTGTTCATTCTCGACCATGGCGATCCGGACATAGCCTTCGCCATTCTCGCCATAGCCGACGCCCGGCGCCACCGCGACCTTGGCCTCGGTCAGCAGCTGTTTCGAAAACTCCAGCGACCCCAGATGGGCCAGCGCCGGCGGCAACGGCGCCCACGCGAACATCGACGCACGGGGAGACGGAATGTCCCACCCCGCACGCCCGAAGCTCTCGACCAGCACGTCTCGGCGCTTGTGATAGAGCTGGCGGTTCTTCTCGACGATGTCCTGGGGACCGTTCAGCGCGGCGCAGGCCGCCGCCTGGATCGGGGTAAAGGCGCCATAGTCGAGATACGACTTCACCCGCGTCATCGCCGCGATCAGCTTCTTGTTGCCGACCCCGAAACCCATGCGCCAGCCGGCCATCGAATAGGTCTTCGACAGCGAGGTGAACTCGATTGCGACATCCTTCGCGCCCGGCACCTGCAGGATCGAGGGCGTCGGGCACCCGTCATAATAGAGTTCGGAATAGGCGAGGTCGGAGATGACCCACAGCCCATGTTCCTTCGCGAACGCCACGACCCGTTCGTAAAAGGCGAGGTCGACGACCTCGGCGGTCGGGTTCGACGGGTATCCCATCACCAGCACGCTGGGCTTGGGCACGGTGAACGCCATCGCGCGTTCGAGGCTTTCGAAATAATGTTCGTCGGGCGTCGTCGGCACCGCGCGGATCGTCGCCCCGGCGATGATGAAGCCGAACATGTGGATCGGGTAGCTGGGGTTGGGCGCGAGGATGACGTCGCCGGGCGCGGTGATCGCGGTGGCGAGGCTGGCCAGCCCCTCCTTCGACCCCATCGTCACCACGACCTCGCTGTCGGGGTCGATGTCAACGCCGAAGCGGCGGCCGTAATAATTGGCCTGCGCCTTGCGTAAGCCAGGAATGCCGCGCGACTGCGAATAGCCGTGCGCCGAGGGCTTGCGCGCGACCTCGACCAGCTTTTCGATGACGTGGTCGGGCGGCGGCAGGTCGGGATTGCCCATGCCGAGGTCGATAATATCCTCGCCACCGGCACGCGCGGCCGCCCGCATCGCGTTCACTTCGGCGATGACATAGGGGGGCAGGCGCTTCATGCGGTAGAATTCGTCGGACATTCTCGTTCCTTTCACGGCGGTCCTTACGCTAGGAAGCAACTAACGGGTAGGCCCGCCTGCCTTCAGGAGAAGAAAATGACCGCCGAGTCGAACACGCCGCCGGCCCCGTCCATGTCGCTGGAGGATTTGCAGCACTGGACCCAGATGCTGGGCCGTGCGCAGCAGATGATGCTGGAACAGGGCATCGACCTGTTGGAGCGGACCCCGGCGATCCCCGATCCGACCGGCCTGCTGAAGGCGCAGAGCGATTTCTGGGCCGATACGATGAAGCTGTGGCAGCGTTTCCTCGACCCGACCAATGCGACCCCGGTCGAGGAATCGCCCGAGCGCGCCCGCGACCGGCGGTTCAAGGCGAAGCAATGGCATGACGACCCGCTGTTCGCCTTCATCCGCCAGAGCTATTTCCTCGTCGCCGACCATATGCTCAAGAGCGTCGAGGCGCTGGACGGCGTGGACGGCAAGCAGAAGGAACAGCTCCGGTTCGCCACCCGCGGGCTGATCGACGCGATGAGCCCGACCAACTTCCCCGCGACCAATCCGCTGGTCGTCGAAAAGATTATCGAGACGCGCGGCGAGAACCTGCTCAAGGGCCTGCAGAACATGCTGGCCGATATGGCCAAGGGCCAGATGACGCAGAGCGACACCAGCGCGTTCGAACTGGGCCGCAACGTCGCGACCACGCCGGGCAAGGTGGTGAAGCGCACCCCGCTCTACGAACTGATCCATTATGCCCCGACGACCGAGACGGTCGGTGCGATCCCGCTGCTGATCTTTCCGCCATGGATCAACCGTTTCTACATCCTCGACCTGACGCCGGAGAAGAGCTTCATCCGCTGGGCGGTCGAACAGGGCCTCAGCGTCTTCGTCGTGTCGTGGAAGTCGGCGGATGCGTCGATGAAGGACGTGACGTGGGACGATTATGTCGTGCGCGGACAGGTCGATGCGATCGACACGGTGCGCGACCTGCTGGGCGTCGAATCGGTCCACACCATCGGGTACTGCGTGGCGGGCACGACGCTGGCCGCGACGCTGGCGCTGCTGACGGCGCGGGGGGAGGCGGCGAAGGTCGCCACCGCCACCTTCTTCACCGCGCAGGTCGATTTCGCCGACGCCGGCGAATTGTCGCTGTTCGTCGATGACGAACAGCTGAAGATGATCCGGCAGGTGGGCAAGGACGGGTATCTCGACGGGCGCTACATGGCGGCGACGTTCAACCTGTTGCGCGGGCGCGACCTGATCTGGAACTATGTCACCAACAACTATCTGCTCGGCAACGACTATGCGCCGTTCGACCTGCTGCACTGGAATGCTGACGTCACCAACCTGCCGGCGAACTGGCATCTGGGCTATCTGACCGACCTGTACCGCGACAACCGGTTGGCGCAGCCCGGATCGATGACCGTCGACGGCGTGCCGATCGACCTGACCACGGTGAAGACGCCGGCCTATATCCAGGCGGGGCGCGAGGATCATATCGCGCCGCCCGAAAGCGTGTGGAAGGTGACCGAGCATCTCACCGGTCCCATGCGCTTCGTCCTGGCCGGGTCGGGGCATATCGCGGGCGTGGTCAACCCGCCCTCGGCCGGGAAATATCAATATTGGACCAATGACGCTCCTGCCGAGTCGCTGGCGGCGTTCGTCGCCGGGGCGTCGGAGACCAAGGGCAGCTGGTGGCCAGACTGGCGCCGGTGGATCGCGGCGGCCGACGACGCGACCGTTCCGGCGACCGGTGCGCGGGTGCCCGGCGGTGGCGACGTGCCCGCGCTGTGCGATGCACCAGGCGAGTATGTCCGCACCCGGTAAGTAACGATAAAAACGCGCAGCATATTTATGTTGCGCTGCACAAATTCCGTCTTGAAACGGTCACGGACTCTCGCTATTTGGTGCATCGCAGCAGCACTAGATGGAGGAAGTCCGAGTGGCCACGAGAGGTCCGAAGACCGGCGCGCGCAAGCCCGTCAGTTCCCGTTCGACCCGACCAGTCGCGACCGCCCCGGTCGAGGCTGCCGCGCAGGCACCGGCCGCGCCCGTCGCCGAACCGGTGAAGGCGCCGGTCAAGGCAGACGTCCCGCCGGTGCCGTTCGTCGCCGAGCCGAAGGCCGCGCCGACCGAATTGCCTTTGAAGGTTGAACTACCCGTCATCGATCCCGCGCCCGTCGTGGAACCGGTGGCCAAGGCGGCTGAAGCCGTCGTCGAAACCGCGACGAACGCGGTCGAGGAAACCACCGCGGCGGTCGAGACCGTGACCGCGCAAGTCGAGGAAAAGACCATGAACGTCACCAACGAAGCGACCGCCACCACCCAGAACGCCGCCAACAAGGCGCAGGCGATGATGGCCGACATGAACGACAAGGCGAAGGCCGCGTTCGAAAAGAGCCAGAAGGGTTTCGAAGAAATGAACGAACTGACCAAGGGCAACGTCGAAGCGTTCGTCGAAGCCAGCCGCATCGCTGCCAAGGGCCTCGAAACGCTGGGCCAGGAAATGGCCGAATATGGCCGCAAGTCGTTCGAACATGCGACCTCGACCGCCAAGACGCTCGCGACCGTCAAGTCGCCGACCGAGTTCATGAAGTTGCAGTCGGACTTCGTCCGCCAGTCGTTCGACTCGTTCGTCGCCGAAGCGTCGAAGACCACCGAAATGATGATCAAGCTGGCCGGTGACGCCGCGCAGCCGATCAGCAACCGCGTTGCGGTTGCCGCCGACAAGGTGAAGACCGTCGCGTAAGCGACCGGTTCACCCGAACGGACGGAAGGGGCGATCGCGCGAGCGGTCGCCCTTTTTGCTTAGGCGCGCGCATCGACCGGTCGCACACCCCCTTGCCCTGCCGCCCGGCAATGCCATATTTTGCGACGACATGTCTCGACAGCCCTGCATCCCGACGGCCGGTGACGACCGCGACCATGACGACGACCACGCGACCGGCTTAGGCGTCGCGACGCAGACCCGCGTCAAGAAACCGACGCCCTATCGCGTCCTGATGCTGAACGACGACTACACCCCGATGGAATTCGTCGTGCTGTGCCTGCAACGTTTCTTCCGCATGAGCATGGAGGAAGCGACACGGGTGATGCTGCACGTCCACCAGCGCGGCGTCGGGGTGTGCGGCGTCTTCACCTACGAAGTTGCCGAGACGAAGGTGGCGCAGGTGATGGACTTCGCCCGCCAGAACCAGCACCCGTTGCAATGTACGTTGGAGAAGGCCTGAAATGAGGAGCAGCGCGGCATTTTCCTGCGCGCTGCTACCCTTGCTGGCCGCTTGCCAGCCTGATGCGCCGAATAACGGGGCGAGGCTTGCCGTGTTCGACACGGCCCCGCCATCACCGTCACCGCCAGTCGATACGCGCAAACTAATTCCGATGACGTCCGCAGACGTCCGGCGGGTCGCGATGACCTGCTTGCAATCGCCGCCCTATCCGCCCGATGCCGGGCCGATGTGCCTGCGCCCGGATGGTGGTTGGATCGTGTATAGCGGCTGGGGCAATCCGCAGGGCAGTTACACGATTCTCGGTAACGAAGTGCGGGTGGGGCGGGGGACGGTTCGTAACGAGCAGCGTCTAGCCTTCTACCGTGACGTCGATGGTCGCATCTATATGCGCGACCTCGACTCACCCGAACGACGGGCTTTCCCGTTCGAACCCTATGCCGAGGCGGACTTCCTGAACGCCGGGTAAGCTTGCTCCTCCCCGTGCCGGGGAGGATCGACGTGCACCCTTGCGCCCCCCCGCGTACCCACTAGAAGCCGGCCCATGGATCGTATCGTCATTCGCGGCGGCAATCGCCTGTCCGGCCGCATCGTCATTTCCGGGGCCAAGAACGCGGCGCTGACGCTGCTCCCCTGTGCGCTGCTGACTGAGGAGCCGCTGACGCTGCGCAACCTGCCGCGGCTGGCGGATGTCGACAGTTTCGGCCACCTGCTCAACCAGTTCGGCGTGTCGACCACGATCGAGGGGTCGCACCCCAGCGAGTTCGGCCGGGTGATGACGATGCGTGGCCAGCGGCTGACCTCGACCGTTGCCCCTTATGACATCGTCCGCAAGATGCGTGCGTCGATCCTCGTGCTGGGGCCGCTGGTCGCCCGCGCGGGTGAGGCGACAGTGTCGCTGCCCGGCGGCTGCGCGATCGGCAACCGTCCGATCGACCTCCACCTCAAGGCACTGGAAGCGCTGGGCGCCGAGATCGAGCTGGCGGCGGGCTATGTGAAGGCGACCGCACCCGGCGGGCGCCTCCCCGGCGGGCGCTATCGCTTCCCGGTGGTGTCGGTCGGCGCGACCGAGAATGCGGTGATGGCGGCGGTGCTGGCGAAGGGCACCAGCGTGCTGGAAAACGCCGCGCGCGAACCGGAGATTGTCGACCTGTGCCGCTGCCTCGTCGCGATGGGCGCGGTCATCGACGGCATCGGCACCGACACGCTGACCATCGAGGGCCGCGACCGGCTGCACGGCGCGACCTATGCGGTGATGCCCGACCGGATCGAGGCGGGCAGCTATGCCTGTGCCGCCGCGATCACCGGCGGCGCGGTCGAGCTGGCCAACGTCGTGCCCGGCGATATGCGCGCGACGATCGATGCGCTGGTCGAGGCCGGCGTCGCGGTGCGCGAGGAAGCGACCTCGCTGTTCGTCGAGGCGAGCGGCGACATCCGCCCGGTCAACCTGTCGACCGCGCCCTATCCGGGGTTCGCCACCGACATGCAGGCGCAGTTCATGGCGCTGCTGACCCGTGCCGACGGCGCCAGCGTGCTGACCGAGACGATCTTCGAAAACCGCTACATGCACGTCCCCGAACTGGCGCGGATGGGCGCGGACATCACCGTCACCGGCCGGTCGGCGGTGGTGCGCGGCGTGGCCGGGCTGATCGGCGCGCCGGTGATGGCGACCGACCTGCGCGCGTCAATGAGCCTGATTATCGCCGGCCTGGCGGCGGAGGGCGAGACGTCGGTCAGCCGCGTCTATCACCTCGACCGCGGCTATGAGCGGCTGGAAGAAAAGCTGCAGGCGGTCGGCGCCGACATCGAACGGCTGGGCGACGGCTGATCGAGCGCGCTTGAACTGCCGCTTATTGTCGGACTATATCACATCCCAACGGACTGGACGTGGCGCGAACAGGCCCGCCGGTCGCATTGGGAGGGTGACGATGAAACGGGCAATCTGGGCCGGCACGATGGTTGCGGCGCTGGCGGTATGCGCGGGCGAAGCCGGTGCGGCGACCGCCAAGCGGGCGAGCTTCGGCAAGCTGCCCGACGGCACGGCGGTCGAGGCGGTGACCCTGACCGGCCGCAACGGCGTCAGCGCGCGGATCATGACGCTGGGCGCGACGCTGCAGGCGTTCAACGCGCCCGATCGTAGCGGCAAGGTCGCCGACGTCACGCTCGGCTATGACGATGCCGCCAGCTATATCACCGCGCCCAATTACTGGGGGCAGACCATCGGCCGCTATGCCAACCGCATCGCCAGCGGCAAGTTCGTGTTGGACGGCAAGACGTATCAGCTGACCCAGAACGACAAGGCCAATTCGCTCCATGGCGGCACGGTCGGCTTCGACAAGAGGGTGTGGCGGATCGTGTCGGTCAAGGACGGCCCGACCGCATCGGTCACGATGACGCTCAACAGCCCGGCGGGCGATCAGGGCTATCCCGGCACGCTCGACGTGACGGTCACTTATGCGCTGGACGACAAGGGCGCGCTGACGATCGATTTCGATGCGAAGAGCGATGCGCCGACCATCGTCAACCTGACCAACCACGCGCTGTTCGACATGGGCGGCGAGGGGAGCGCGATCGGCACGATGAACCACCGGCTGACCATGCCCGCCAGCCGCTATACGCCGGTCAACGACGCGCTGATCCCGACCGGCGAGCGGCGCGCGGTCAAGGGTACGGTGTTCGACTTCACCCGCGGCCGCATCGTCGGACAGGATGTCCGCGACGGCCGCGATGCGCAGATCGTCGCCGGGCGTGGCTATGACCACAACTTCGTCCTCGACGCGGGCGTCACGAAGGAACCCAAGCTCGCCGCGCGGCTGGAGGACCCCGCCTCAGGTCGGGTGCTGGAGGTGCTGACGACCGAACCGGGGGTGCAGTTCTACTCGGGCAATTTCCTCGACGGGACGCTGGTCGGCAAGAAGGGCCATGTGTACCGCATGGGCGACGGCATCGCGCTGGAGCCGCAGAAGTTCCCCGATACGCCCAACCAGCCGGCGTTCGGATCGGCCCGGGTGGAGCCGAGCAAGCCGTATCATCACCGCATGGTCTACCGGGTGTCGGTGTCGCGGTAGGCGGGCCAACTACCATCGTCATTCCCGCGCAGGCGGGAATCCATAGACGCTACCGGTTCGACTCTATCGGCGACGATCGCGTGTATGGATCCCCGCCTGCGCGGGGATGACGATGGAGAAAGCGCATTATCCGGACTTCAATGCGCGTGCACCATCGCGCAATCGTCGCCGGTTTCGACCTGGATCGTCGCATGGCCGATGGCGAAGTCATGCTCCAGCCGCTCGGCCAGCTGGCTGAGGAACGGGTCGCCCGGATGCCCGCCGGGCACCACCAGATGCGCGGTCAGCGCGGTTTCGGTCGTGCTCATCGGCCAGATATGCAGGTCGTGGACGCGCACCACCCCCGGCTGCGCCGCCAGCAGCGCCTCCACCGCGTGGGTGTCGATCCCGCGCGGCACCGCCTGTAGCGCCAGCAGCAGCGATTCGCTGAGCAGCCCCCACGTCCCGATCAGGATGATCGCGACGACGATCAGGCTGACCAGCGGGTCGATCCACGTCGCGCCGGTCCACAGGATCACGAGTCCCGCGACCACCACCCCCGCCGACACCGCCGCGTCATAGGCCATGTGGAGATAGGCGCCGCGAATGTTGACGTCGCCATGCCGCCCGCGCGCGAACAGCATCGCGGTGGCCAGGTTGACGACGATCCCGGCCAGCGCGACCCACACCACCGGCCAGCCGTCGATCGCCCGCGGACTGCCCAGCCGCTGGATCGTCTCCAGCAGGATCGCCCCGACCGCCAGCAACAGCACCAGCGCGTTGGCCAGCGCGGCGAGGATGGTCGACGCGCCCAGCCCATAGGTGAAGCGCCGTGTCGCGGGCCGCTTGGCCAGCTCCATGCCGCCCCATGCGATCAACAGGCCAAGCACGTCGGACAGGTTGTGCCCGGCATCGGCCAGCAGCGCGACCGAATCGAACCAGAAGCCGGCGCCGCCCTCGACGATGACGAAGGCGATGTTCAGCAGCGTGCCGATGGCGAAGGCGCGGCCGAAATCGGTCGGCATGTGGTGATGCCCGTGACCGCCGTGACCATGGCTGTGGCCATGGCCGTCGTCGTGTCCGTGGTGGCTGTGGCCGTGGCCGTGATGATGTTCGCCCATGGCGCGCCTTCTGGCACCATGGCGCTGCGCTGACCAGATGGGACCGTCCGCCGAAACTTGAAGGCGGACCGTCCGAAACGGGATCGAAACGGCCCGTCGCGCGCTGACCCGGCAATTCCAGCGACGTTGGTCGCCAGCCGGTAAGTTTGCAGACGTTATGGAACCCGATGATCCCGTGGCACGCATCCTGATCGTCGACGACGATCCCGCCGTGCATGATTCCTATCGCATGTCGTTTGCCCCGTCGGACGATACGGCGGCGCTGGCCGATCTGGCCGCGCAGCTGTTCGACGATGTCGCGCCGGAACCTGCGCCGCCGCTGCGGCTGGCGTTCGACCATGTCCATCAGGGCGACGAAGCGGTCGCGGCGGTCGAACGGGCGATGCGCGACGACCGCCGCTTTGCCGTGGCATTCATCGACGTGCGGATGCCGCCGGGGATCGACGGGCGCGAAACGGCGCGGCGCATCCGGGCGATCGATCCGGAGGTGCAGATTGTCATCGTCACCGGCTATTCCGATTTCTCCCCGGCACAGATCGCGCATGTCGCGGGGCCGCCCGACCGGCTGTTCTACATCGCCAAGCCCTTCACCACCGAAGAGGTGGTGCAGACCGCCACCGCGCTGTCGCATCGCTGGCGCTCGGATCGGGCACTTGCCGAGGCCCGCGCCGCGCTGGCCGCCAAGATCGAGGAGCTGGAGGAACAGGCGCGCGAACTGGCCGCGAACGAAAGCAAGGCGATCCGCCTCGCCAATCGCGATCCGCTGACCGGGGCGCCCAACCGGCTGGCGTTCCTGCGCATCCTGTCCGAACAGGCGCGGCGTCCGGGCAATTTCGCGATGGCGATGATCGATCTCGACCGGTTCAAGCTGATCAACGACACGCTGGGGCATCTGGTCGGTGACGAACTGATCCGCACCATCTGCACGATCCTGATCGATCAGGTCGGTGAGGACGGCTTCGTCGCGCGGCTGGGCGGGGATGAATTCGGCGTGCTGCTGCGCGCCGATCATGCCGATGAAGCGGTGATGCGCTGCGAACGACTGGTGCGGGCCTGCTCCGCCGACCTGCAGGTGTTCGGCCACCCGATCCACGGCGCGGCGTCGATCGGCGTGGTGATGGTGAACGGGGAGGGCGGGCGCGAATCGGTCGATGTGATGCGCCGCGCCGACCTGGCGCTCAACGAAGCCAAGCGTTCGGGCCGGGGCGTGGTGCGGTTGTTCGACGACAGCATGGACGAATCGATCCGCTTCCGCCGTCGCGTCGAACAGGGGCTGACCCAGGCGATCGCGAACCGCGAACTGGCGCTGCTGTTCCAGCCGATCGTGGAGCAGGGCACGCTGGCGGTCGTCGGGTTCGAAGGGCTGCTGCGCTGGAACAGCCCCGATCACGGCGCGATCGGCCCGGCGACCTTCGTGCCGATCGCCGAGGAATCGAACCTGATCCATGACCTGGGCGAATGGGTCCTCGACGCGGCGCTGGCGATGCTGGGCGAATGGCCGGGGCAATATGTCTCGGTCAATTTCTCCCCGCGTCAGTTCCGGCGGCAGAATTTCGTCGGGCATCTGGTCGAGAAGGTGCAGCGCGCCGGTGTCGCCCCCGACCGGTTGCAGATCGAGATTACCGAGACCGCGATCTTCGACGATGCCGAACGCGCCGCGAACACGCTGTACCAGTTGCGGCAGATGGGGTTCCGCATCGCGCTCGACGATTTCGGAACCGGCTATTCGTCGCTCTACAATATCCGCAAGTTCGCGCTCGATTGTCTGAAGATCGATCGCAGCTTCATCGACGGCATGGGGCGTGAGCGGGAGAGCGCGGCGATCGTCCACTCGATCATCCATCTCGCCCGCGCGCTGCGGCTGGAGGTCGTGGCCGAAGGGGTCGAAACCGAACAGCAGTTGCAGGCGCTGCGCCTTGCCGGCTGTTCGCACCTGCAGGGCTATTATTTCGCGCGGCCGGTCGATGGCGCGGCGGCCACACTGATGGCGCGGAACGGCGTGGGTCGGGAGCGGATGGCGACGGAATGATCGCAGCGGATGCCCGCCCGCTCAGCGCCCTGCTGCTCCGGCGGCTGGCGCTGGTCGGTGGAATGGGCATCGCGCTGACCGCGGCCGTGTTGGCGGTGACGGTCGGGCGGGGGGTTGCGCTGTGGAGTGCGGCGGCCGGCAGTGGGCTGCTCCTGCTGGTGCTGGCGACGCTGCGGATCGCCATTGCGCGCTATGTGACCGATCCGCTGCGACAGGTGGCGCAGGCGATGGCCGCGCCGGGTGAATCGGCTTCCCCGCCCGCGCCCGGCACACCTTCCGAAATCCGCGCACTGTCGCACCGTTTGGCGCTGCTGCAACAGCAGGTGCAGGAACAGGCGGGGCAGCGCGAACTGCGTTCGTTCCGGCTGGGGCGCGCCGAAAGCCGTGCGGCGCTGGTCCATAATGCCCGCAACGCGCTGTCACCGATCAGCGCGATCCTGTCGCATGGCCTCGCCCAGCCGCCCGTCGCCGAACGGGACATGATCGAACGCGTCGTCGCCGAACTGGCGCAGCAGGATCTGCCGCCCGCCCGGCGCCAGAAGCTCGCCGCCTATCTGATGACCGCGATCGACGCCGTGGCGCGGGCGCGGATGGAGCGGCTGTCGCAGTTCGAAACCGGCCGCGCGGCGCTGTCCAATATCCTCGACATCATTGGCGGGCCGCAGGACATGGCGGTCGAGGCGCCGGTGCTGGACCGCTGCGACGTGACCGACCTGATCGCGCGCAACGGCGCCATCGCCCGCTATGGCGACGGACGGTCGATCGCCGTGTCCTTTCCCGCGACGCCCTGCTGGGTCCGGGCCGACCGGGTGATCCTCAGCCAGGTCATCGGCAACCTGTTCCGCAATGCCGTCGAGGCGATCGGGGCACGGGGCAATGGCGACGGGCAGGTCATCGTCACCGTGACCGACGGGCCGGAGGTGACGGTGGTGATCGCCGACGATGGCGAGGGGTTCGATCCGGGCGACGTACCGATGCTGTTCCAGCACGGCTATTCCACGCGCAAGGCCAAGGCCGGCGGGCTGGGCCTGCACTGGTGCGCGAACTGGATGGCGGCAATGGGCGGACGGCTGCGGCTGGACAGCGAGGGACCGGGCCTCGGCGCCCGCGCGATCCTGACGCTGCCGGCGGGGTAGGGCTTAGGCGATCAGCGGCAAGATCCGCGCGGCATCGGCATGGCGACAGATCAGCAGGTCGGGCAGCCACGTATCCTGGCAGTTGTAATAGAGTGGCGTCCCGTCGATCCGCGACGCGTGCAGCCCGGCGGCGAGTGCCACCGCAACCGGCGCGCAGCTGTCCCATTCATATTGCCCGCCGGCATGGAGGTAGATGTCGGCCTCGCCACGCACCACCGCCATCGCCTTCGCCCCGGCCGACCCCATCGGGATCAGCTCGGCGCCGATCGCCTCGGCCACCGCCAGCGCCTGTGGCGCGGGGCGGGTGCGGCTGACGACCATGCGCGGACGGGCGGGGGCGGGGGGCACGATCGGGGCGGGGCTGCTTGACAGGGTGATGCCAAGCGCCGGCAGCGCGACCGCGCCCGCCGCCGCCCGCCCGCCGACCGCCAGCGCGACATGCACTGCCCAGTCGTCGCGCCCCTCGGCATATTCGCGGGTGCCGTCCAGCGGATCGACGATCCACGTCTGCGCCGCGGCACAGCGTCGCTTGTCGTCAGCCGATTCCTCCGACAGCACGAACGCATCGGGCCGGGCGGCGCGCAGCCGGTCGAGGATCAGCGCATTGGCCTCGGCATCGGCACGATCGCCCAGCGCCTTGCCGGTTTCACGCCCCTCGGCCCGGATCGCGAGCAGCAGCTTGCCCGCTTCGGCGGCGATGGCGGTCGCCAGCAGCGCGTCGTCGGTCACAGCGTCGGCGCCCAGATGCCCAGCACATGTTCGACGATGCGTTCGGCGGCGGCCTCCGGCGTCTCGCGCGTGGTGTCGACATGGATGTCGGGGCGGACCGGCGGCTCGTACGGGCTGTCGATGCCGGTGAAGTTGGCGAGCGTCCCTGCCCGCGCCTTGGCATATAGCCCCTTCACGTCGCGCGCCTCCGCCACGGCCAGCGGCGTGTCGACGAACACCTCGACGAACTCACCCTTGGGCAGCATCGAGCGCGCAAGGTCGCGTTCGGCGCGGAACGGGGAGATGAATGCCGTCAGCACGATCAGACCGGCATCGGCCATCAGCTTGGCGACCTCTCCCACCCGGCGGACATTCTCGACCCGATCGGCATCGGTAAAGCCGAGGTCGCGGTTCAGGCCGTGGCGGATATTGTCGCCATCGAGCAGGAAGCTGTGCTTGCCAAGCGCGTGCAGCTTCTTCTCGACCAGATTGGCGATGGTCGACTTGCCCGATCCCGACAGGCCGGTGAACCACAGCACGCGGGGGGACTGGTTCTTCTGCGCGGCGTGTGCTTCGCGGGTGATGTCGATCGACTGCCAATGCACATTCTGGCTGCGGCGCAGGCAATAGTCGATCATGCCGGCGGCGACGGTGGCGTTGGTGATCTTGTCGATCAGGATGAACCCGCCAAGGTCGCGATTGTCAGCATAGGGTTCGAACGCGATGCCGCGATCGGTGAAGACGTCGGCCACGCCGATGTCATTCAGCTGCAGCGTCTTCACCGACAATTCGGCCAGCGTGTTGACGTCGATCGCATGGCGCGGGGGCTGCACCGTTGCCGACACGGTGCCCGCTCCGGTCTTCAGCCAATAGGCGCGACCGGGCAGCAGTGCCTCGCCGTCCATCCATACGACGGTCGTGCGGAACTGGTCGGCAACCTGCGGCGGCGCATCGGCGGCGGCGATCACGTCGCCGCGCGAGCAATCGATCTCGTCGGTGAGCGTGATCGTCACCGACTGGCCCGCCACCGCCTGGGGCAGGTCGCCGTCCATCGTGACGATGCGCGCGACGTGGCTGGTCTTGCCCGACGGCAGCACCCGCACCGCATCGCCCGGCCGCACCGTGCCGCTGGCGATCAGCCCGGCAAAGCCGCGAAAGTCGAGGGTCGGCCGGTTGACCCACTGCACCGGCAGGCGGAACGCGCGCGCCGCCGCAGCCTCGCTGTCCAGCTCGACCGACTCCAGATGCTCGATCAGCGCCGGGCCGGCATACCATGGCGTGTTGCCCGACGGGGCGGTGGCGATATTGTCGCCCTTGAACCCCGACAGCGGCATTGCGGTGAAGCCGGCAATCCCGATCGATTCGGCGAAGGTCGCATAGTCGGCGACGATGCGGTCGAAGGTCGCCTGATCATAGCCGACTAGATCCATCTTGTTCACCGCCAGCACGATGTGGCGGATGCCGATCAGGTGGGCGAGATAGCTGTGCCGCCGCGTCTGGGTCAGCACGCCCTTGCGCGCGTCGATCAGGATCACGGCAAGGTCGGCAGTCGACGCACCGGTCACCATGTTGCGGGTATATTGTTCGTGGCCGGGCGTGTCGGCGACGATGAATTTGCGCTTTTCGGTCGCGAAGAAGCGATAGGCGACGTCGATCGTGATGCCCTGCTCCCGCTCGGCGGCGAGGCCGTCGACCAGCAGCGCGAAGTCGATCTCCTGCCCCTGCGTGCCGACCCGCTTCGAATCGCTCTCCAGCGCCGCCAGCTGATCCTCGAAGATCATCTTCGAATCGTACAGCAGCCGGCCGATCAGCGTCGACTTGCCATCGTCCACCGATCCGCAGGTGATGAACCGCAGCAGCGACTTGTTCTGATGCTGCGCCAGATAGGCGTCGATGTCGTCGGCGATCAGCGCATCGGGGGTATAGGCCGGGGCGGTCGCCATCAGAAATACCCTTCCTGCTTCTTCTTTTCCATGCTGGCCGATCCCGCATCGCGGTCGATCGCGCGGCCCTGCCGTTCGGAGGTGGTGGTCAGCAGCATTTCCTGGATGACCTCGCTCAGCGTCGCCGCCTCGCTCTCCACCGCGCCGGTCAGCGGATAGCAGCCCAGCGTGCGGAAGCGGATCGACCGGTCGACCGGCACCTCGCCGGGCGCCAGCGGGAACCGGTCGTCATCGACCATCAGCACCATGCCGTCGCGCTCCACCGTCGGGCGCGGCGCGGCGAAATAGAGCGGCACGATCTCGATCTGCTCGGCCAGGATATATTGCCAGATGTCGAGTTCGGTCCAGTTCGACAGCGGAAAGACGCGGATCGATTCGCCCTTCGCCTTCCGCGCATTATACAGATGCCACAGCTCGGGCCGCTGCGCCTTGGGGTCCCAGCGGTGATTGGCCGAGCGGAACGAGAAGACGCGCTCCTTCGCCCGGCTCTTTTCCTCGTCGCGCCGCGCCCCGCCGAACGCCGCGTCGAAGCCATAATGGTCGAGCGCCTGCTTCAGCCCCTCGGTCTTCCACAGGTCGGTGTGCAGGCTGCCATGGTCGAACGGGTTGATGCCGCGCGCCTTGGCGTCCGGATTCTGGTGGACCAGCAATTCCATGCCGGCATCGCGCGCCGCCTTGTCGCGCAGGTCGTACATCGCGCGGAATTTCCACGTCGTATCGACATGCAGCAGCGGGAAGGGCGGCGGCGCGGGATAAAAGGCCTTCTTGGCGAGATGCAGCATCACCGCCGAATCCTTGCCGACCGAATAGAGCATGACCGGGCGCTCGGCCTCGGCCACGACTTCGCGCAGGATGTGGATGCTTTCCGCCTCCAGCCGTTGGAGATGGGTCAGGCGATCGGTGCTGATGTCAGTCATTATGGATCGCAGGTAGCGATCCGGGTCCGGCCACCAAAACAACGATTCCTGCAGCGCGCGGCAGTTCAGCTATCGTGTGCGAACCGGGCGAAAGGGGAATGGCCAGCGGGGCATGGCAATCGGGGAGAGTGCGCAGCAAAAACGCCTGGACCCGCCCGGCACACCGGGCCGACCCAGGCGCGGTTCCGTTCAGATCGGACGCAAATCGTCGCCGTAGCTGTCACGGAACAGAGCGAAAAACGCCTGCATTTTCTTTCTCCCAGTTACGCCGAAGCGCTCGTGACCATTAACGTAAAATTAACCCTATGCCAAACCGGAATCGCGAGGATCCCGCGCAAAGTGCGGTTCGTCGTCGTTAACCGAAGTTTTGCAGTTCGGCGGGTAGCCAAGGCAGGTAATGCCCCGCGCCAAATCGGATCATTTCCCGCTTGCTGGGACCAGGAATCGCCCGCGATCCCGGCGTGGTACGGTGATTCGCGACGCGTTCGGCCCGGTGGCCATGCTGCGCGACCTGCCGCTCTACAGCTTTATCCTGTTGGCGGAGCTGGAAGATTTCGTCGCGCTGCGCCGGAGTGTCGGCGTGCCGCGCGCCCGGCGGGTGATCGACGACGTGCTGGCACGGCTGGAGCTGGCGCTGCCGATGGTGCGTGCCATGCCATCGGGGCAGACGGCGCTGGAACTGTCGTTCGAATGCGATTCGTCGGCCGAAGGCGTCGCGGTCGCCGCGCAGGTTCGCGCGATCATGGCCGAGCCGTTCGACTTCGATGGCGAAACCTATCGCCTGTCGCTGCGAATCGGCGGCGTCGGCGCGCCGACGCTCGACGCCGACGACATCCAGCTGGTCGAGGCGGCCGAGCAGGCGCTGATCGATGCCCGCGAAATCCGCAGCGACGTGATTCGCGACCTCGCCAATCCATCGGCCGGCGACGATCCGATCCAGTTGATGCGCGAATTGCCCGACGCGATCGCAAGCGGACAGATTTTCCTGCAATATCAACCCAAGGTACGGGTACGACAGCAACAGGTGGCCAGCGCCGAGGCGCTGGTCCGCTGGCGCCATCCGGTGCGCGGGCTGATCCTGCCGGGCATGTTCATCGAAGCGGCCGAGCGGTCCGATACGATCGGGCCGCTGACGCTGTGGATCATCGCCCGCGCGATCGCCGATCAGCGGGTATTGGCGGCGCGCGGCCATGACATTCCGATCTTCATCAATATCTCCGGGATATTGTTGTCGGATGCCGGGTTCGTGCGCGATGCCTGCGCGCTGGTCACGGCCGGTGGCGCGAAGATCGGGTTCGAGATCACCGAGACGGCGGTCATCCGCGATCCGGAAAGCGCGATCGCCAACCTGCGCATCTTTGCCGAAATCGGGGTGCCGCTCGCCATCGACGACTATGGCGCCGGGCTGTCGTCGCTCGCCTATCTCAAGCGTCTGCCCGCGTCGGAATTGAAGATCGACAAGCTGTTCGTGACCCAGCTGACCAGCAGCAATCGCGACCCGCTGATCGTCCGGTCGACCATCGACCTTGCCCATGCCCTCGACATGGAAGTGACTGCCGAGGGGGTGGAGACGCCGGCGGCGCTGGCGCTGCTGGGGGTGATGGGCTGCGACATGGTGCAGGGGTTCCTGATCAGCCGCCCGATCGAATTTCCCGCGTTCCTGACCTTCCTGTCGGAGGACCGGCATGTCGCCGCGATGGCCGGGCCGCGATTCTCGTTTCGACGCGATGAGGGGCAGTGGAAGGCCGGTTAGGGCTTACGCGGCATTAACCCTGATCGGTGCATGAGGAGGCCATGATCTCGCACGTTGTTCGCCCCGCTCTTCTTGCCCTGCTGGTGACGTGTGGTGCGACGCCGGCGCTGGGGCAGGTGGCGAACGCTGCGCTGGAGCAGCGGTACGACGCGGTTCGCGCGGGCCTGGTGGCGGAACCGGAAGCGGGGCTGCGACAAAGCATCCAGCTGGAGCGTGCCGCGACATTGCGGGACGGCGCCAGATCGCGGCTTGCTGCGGCTAGCATCTGGCTGCAGGCGGAGGCCTATGCCCGTTTGGGCAACATTGCGAAGGCGCGCGATGAAATCGGGCGAGCGCTGACGATCGTGCAGGCGATGCGGCCCCGGATCGCGCTCGAAGGCGACATATTGCGGACGCGTGGTGACCTGGCGTCCGATGAAAGCGCGGTCGCATCGGCGCTGGCGGACTATCAGGCGGCCTACCGGATCTACCAGGGTTCCGGCGATGCCCGTGGCCAAGCCATGGCCCTGCTCAGCATCGGTGCGCTGTATCGGCAGGGTGCCGATTACGAAGCGGCGCTTCGCTATTATGATCAGGCGATCGATGCCTATGCCGCCGACCCCCTCCTGCTGGTCTCGTTACTGAACAATCGCGGGAATGTGCTGACCGAAATGGGCCGGTATCGTCCGGCACTGGTTGATCAGCGCAGGGCGCTCGACCTGGTGTCCGGATTGAAAAACCCGGCCTTCGAAGCACGAATCCTGGGGAATATCGCCCGTGCGCAACGGGCAGCCGGTCTGGAGGATGCCGCATGGCGATCGATCTCGTCCGGGCTGCGACTCGCGCGGGAGGCGCAGGCGGACGCCGTCCTCAAGCAGCTGGAAACGCTGGCGGGGCGGATCGCGATCGACCGGGGCCAGGCCGGCGTTGCCCTTGAACTGCTCGACCGGGCGTTTGCCGGTATCGACCTGAAAACGACGCCGCTTGCCGCGCGCGACAATCATCGCAACGCCTATATCGTCTATGCGGCGGCCGGCGAAACCGCCAATGCGCTGGCGCATCTGGAGGCGCTCGACCGGCTGAACGAGCAGGCGACGCAACTGACAACCTCGACCAAGACGGCGCTGATGTCGGCACGGTTCGATTTCCAGAATCAGGAACTGCGCATCGCGCGGCTGAAGCAGGAGGAACTGCGTCGCAACGTCGCGTTCGAACGCGAAAGCGCCCGGTTCCAGCGCATCCTGTTCGGCAGTATCGCGGCGGCGGTCGCGGTGCTGGTCGCGCTGCTGGTCTTCGGCGTCGTCACGCTGCGCCGCAGCCGCAACATGATCCGGCTGGCCAATTTCGACCTTGCCGCGACCAATGCCGCGCTCGAAAAGGCGTTGAAGGCGAAGGGGGATTTCCTTGCGACTACCAGCCACGAAATCCGCACCCCGCTGAACGGTATTCTCGGCATGGCGCAGGTCATGCTGCGCGACGACCGGCTCGCGCCGGACATGCGCGACCGGTTGGGCATCATCCACGATGCCGGGGTCACGATGCGGTCGCTGGTCGACGATATTCTCGACGTGGCCAAGATGGAGTCGGGCAAGCTGACCGTGGAACGGGTGCCGACCGACCTGATCGCGACGATCGAGGACCTGGCCCGACTGTGGCGGCGGCAGGCGGAGGATCGCGGCCTGGGCTTCGTCCTCGACCTGGGCGAGGTGCCGCGATGGGTTGAGGGGGACCCGGTGCGGTTGCGGCAGATCCTGTTCAATCTGCTGTCCAACGCGCTGAAGTTCACCCCGACGGGCGAGATCGCGCTGCGGGTGGCGGCGATCGGCGACCGGCTGGTGATTGCGGTCGCGGATACCGGCATCGGCATCGCGCGCGAGCGGCTGGAGGATGTGTTCGAATCGTTCCAGCAGGCGGACAACAGCACGACCCGCCGATTCGGCGGAACCGGCCTGGGGCTGACCATCTGTCGCAACCTGGCGCGGGCGATGGGCGGCGACATCACCGTCAGCAGCGCGCCGGGGGCGGGGGCGACCTTTCTCCTCGACCTGCCGCTGGTGCCGGCCTTGCCGGAATCGGACGGGACGCCGCCTGCCGATGCCGCGGCGCCTGCCGACAGGCTGCTGGTGCTCGAACGCAATCCGATCGCCCGCGCGATGATGCGGACCCTGTTTGCCGACCATGTCGCAGACACGGTATTCGTCGACGATGCCGCCACCCTGCGCGACCGGCTGTCGCAGGAGGGTGTCCGGGCGGTGCTGGTCGACACCGGCGCGTTGTCGGCCGGGTCGAAGGACCCCGCGCGCGACATCGCCGAACTTGCCGAACTGGCAGCTCAGCGCCGGGTGCCGATGGCGGTCATGGCGCGCGCGCAGGATGCCGTCGATGTGGGAGTTCAAGCCGTTACGTTGCTTGAGAAACCCGTTTCGGCTACGCAACTAGTCAACGCATTGTTTGTCGTACCGGTAGAAGGGGTGCCTGCGGTTTCCCTTGTCCCGGACGCCGCATAGCGCGATAGCGGATTGCAATATGAACAGCGTTGAACCACGTCCCGCCTCAACGGCGAACCCGGCATGAAGATCCTGTTCGTCGAGGATGATGCGATGAACCGTCGGGTCGTCCGCGACATGCTCGACGTCGCCGGCGCGTCCATGGTCGAAGCCGACTGCGCCGAGGCGGGATTGCAGCGGATCGACGAGGAGGATTTTGATATGGTCCTGCTCGACCTGCGAATGCCCGGCATGGACGGGTTCGAGGTGATTCGGCGGGTGCGGACGCGCGACGATGCCAAGCGCACGCTGCCGATCGTCGTCATCACCGCCGATACCGCCGTCGACCTGACTGAACGCTGCATCGCCGCCGGTGCGGACGAAGTGTTGTTCAAGCCGGTGGCGATGGACGCCCTGTTCGACGCGATCGGGCGAATCCTCGCCGGCCGCGCTGGAGGCGACCTGATCTTCTGAATCATGGCGGTATGACTTGCCCGGCGCGGACAGTCCTGTTAGGGGGATTCGTCGCGCCGCAGCCATGCTTCGGCGAACCCTATTCTATTGCGATAAAGACCCGGAGCTTTACGACCCCATGCAGATCATCGTCCGTGATAACAATGTCGATCAGGCCCTTCGTGCGCTGAAGAAGAAGCTGCAGCGCGAAGGCGTGTATCGCGAGATGAAGCTGCGCCGTCATTACGAAAAGCCGTCGGAAAAGCGCGCCCGTGAGCGTGCCGCCGCCGTCCGTCGCGCCCGCAAGCTGGAGCGCAAGCGGATGGAACGCGACAGCGCCCGGTAAGAATCGGATATGGGTCGCTGGTCTGAACGACCGGCGGCCCCGCTGATCACGCGATGCGGCCGGTGTGCCGCGCCATAAGGGGTTTCGATGTCGGTCACTGCCGTTCCGCTGCATCCCGTCAAGCAGCGTCATATCGTCTGGATATGGGTGGGAATCGCCTTGGCCCTGTTGCTCGCGGCCGGATTCGCATGGGCCGGCACGCGCAGCGATGTCGATTCGTTCCTGTCCGGCAATGCTTCGCGCCCCGGCGTGATGACCACCGCCAGCGGCCTGCAATATGAAGTGCTGGCCAAGGGCAGCGGCCCGACTCCGACCGATGCCGATGTCGCGCTGGTCAATTATGTCGGCAAGTTCACCGATGGCACGGTCTTCGACCAGAGCCGCCAGCCGATGCCGATGTCGCCCAAGAGCGTCGTTCCAGGCTTTGGCGAAGCGATGAAGCTGATGCCGAAGGGGTCGAAGTACCGCTTTTGGCTGAAGCCCGAACTCGGCTATGCCGCGCCGCGTCCCGAGGGTGCGCCGCCGATGTCGCCGGAAGTCGAAAAGCTGGCCAAGCAGGTGCTGGTGTTCGATGTCGAGATGATCGACTTCATCCCCGAAACCGTCCTCCAGCAGTTGCAGATGCAGCAGATGATGCAGCAACAGCAACAGGGTGGCGCCACGCCGCCGCCGGGTGCGATGGCACCGCCCGCCGGGCGCTGAAGCTCCTTGAGTCGATCGCAGACGGCGCCGGTAGTTCCGGCGCCGTTTTCGTTGGTACGGTGTTGCCGCTCGACGCGGGATGGTAATGGGCAAGGGGTGTTCTACGGGGCAATATTATCGGCGCTGCGGATCGGGGTGAGCGACTGCCATGGTTTCCGCAGATGCCGACGTGCCACCCGCCTCGCAGCGCTTGGTTCAGCCCGTTTCAACCCAAGCGTCATCCCGGCGAAGGCTGGGATTTCCCCGTTACCTACAGCGGGTGCCCGGCAGCGGAAATTGCCCGCCTTCGCTGGGACGAAGTTCCAGTCGGGTGTATCGCTGTGGGCCGTTCCTGACCCGGAGCGGCGTCACCCGCGATTCACGTCCATCCCCAATCGAAAGCCGATTCGACACAGGTTTCCGCCATTGCCGACCATCGCCTTCGAACCGGACGCAGACCGAATCGCCTGATCTTTCGGTTTCATGGTAGTGGCCAATGATGGCTTCCCGCATTTCATCCCGTATCCTGCGACGTTTCCGCTTCTGGCCCATGGCAGGGCCACTGGCGGCGTTGCTCACCTTGGGCGTAGCTCCCGCGCCGGCACCCATGCCGGTGGACGTGGCGACGCTGGAGGCGCTGCGGGCGGCCGATCTGCGACTCGGTGCGATCGGGTATCGGCTGGCGACGGCCAATGCGCCGCTCTGTACCGATGTCGCGCCGGTGCCGGGCATCGTGGTCCATGCCATCGACCAATATGCCGAATCGGAGCAGCCGGTGGCTCGCACGACGTTCGGCTTTGCCACCGGGGTAGCGGTCGAGGGGGTCGTGCCCGGCAGTCCTGCCGCCAAAGCCGGGGTCCGCGCCGACGACTCAATCGTCAGCGTCAATGGTCGGGCAGTACCGGTCGCCAGCGGGAGCGATCATGTCCGGACGCGCGATGCGATGGCCGCGCTGATCGATGCGCAGCCGACCGATCGGCCGCTCACCTTGGTGTTGCGCCGCGGTGGGACGGACCGCACGATCGCCATCGCGCCGTCGCCCGGATGCCGGACGCTGTTCGAACTGCGGGTGGGTACGGCGATGGATGCGGTGGCCGACGGCCGGCTGGTGCAGATTTCGAGCGCGTTCCTCGATCGCCTCCCCGACACGCAGTTGGCGGTCGTCGTCGCGCACGAGCTGTCGCATAACATCTTGCGGCATCATGCCCGGCTGGACGCCGCGAAGGTCAGTCGTGGCATGTTGCGCGAGCTGGGTCGCAACGGCCGCATCCATCGCATGACTGAGGACGATGCCGACCGGCTGGGCGTCCATCTGCTGCGCAACGCCGGATGGGATCCGCAGGAGGCGGTGCGATTCTGGCAGGGGCCGGGGGCGCGAATCGATGGCGGGATATTCCACAGTAGAACCCATTCGTCGGCATCCAAGCGGGCCGAACTGATCGCAGCGGAGCTGGCGGCACTGCCGAAAGGCGCGCCCATCCCGTACCGTCCGCCAGTTCTGGCGACCCGCGACCAGCCGTTATTGTAGGGAAATCCCGTCGATCCGCCATGATCGGTGAATCGAAGTGTTTTTGGACCGGAACTAAGTCGAATTTAACCTGTTCCGGGGCAGTCGCTCGCGCGATCACTATTGGTCTTCACGGCCCAACGGCTGATCGCGAATGGGACGATAAGACTTGCAGGTGGCGTGCTGCTATGCAAAAGGCGTTCCGACGTAGAGTTTTGCAAGGGAGTGTAGAAATGGGTTTTGCCAAGAAGATGCTGATCGCGGCCTCGGCCGTGTCGATGACCGTCGCTCCGACGATCGCCAACGCTGCCAACGCTTCGAAGCTGTCGGTTGCACGCGCGTCGGCTCCGGCCGCCAAGGGTGAAAAGCTGGCAGGCGGCGGCATCATTGTCGCCCTCCTGGCGGCTGCTGCCGTCGTCGCCGGCATCGTTGTCGTCGCCGACTCGGACAGCGATTCGGACAGCAACTGATTGTTTGCGCGGGCAACCGCGCTACGATCTGCGGAAAGGGCGTCCCTCACGGGGCGCCCTTTTTCGTTGTGCGGTACGGCGTGCGGGTGACGGCGGCAGGGCGTAACGCCTGCCAACCGTCCTATCTCTTTCCGGTGAAGGCGTAGATCGAACCGTCGATCCGGCTTGATTACGCGGGCGCTTTGGCAGCGTCTGTCAGCATCCCCGAACGGATAACCGATGCTAGGGCCTGTTTGCTGCTCCAGCGTCTGCCGGGCGGCGCGTCCGATCGGGTCGAGCGGCCGTCGACCACCGCCATCATCGGGCAGCAGACGTGGGCAGGACGGAAGGGCAGGGCGCCGTCCCGACCTCAGTCGACGCTGGTGCCGGTCCCTTCGGGGTAGGCGGTGGTCAGGAACCGGCGCGAATCGCCTTCCAGTACCAGCGCGGTCAGCCGCCCGGTGCGGTAGGCGCCGGTATCGATCCCGATCCGGTTAGTGCGGACATCGGGTTCGTCGGTAACGGTATGGCCATGGACGACGAACCGTTCGTGGCGACCGCCATGCTCGAGGAACGGCGCGCGAATCCAGCGCAGGTCGGATGGCTTCTGCTCGCCCAGCGCCACGCCGGGGCGGATGCCGGCATGGACCATGACATAGTCGTCGATCATGATCTGGTCGGGCAGCGCGCGCAGGAAATCGAGATGCCCGGCCGGCACATGGTCGAGGATCAGGCGCTGCACGCCCTTCAGATCCTCCCGCTCATAGGCCGCGTCGTCGACGCCGTAGCTGAGCATGGTTTCGCGGCCGCCGGCCCGGTTGAAGATGCCGAGCGCCTGTCGCGCGCCGGCGGCGGCCTCCAGCAACAATTCTTCGTGATTGCCGCACAGGCAATGGACGTCGTCGCTGGCGGCGCATAGCGCCATGACCCGCTCCACCACACCGCGCGAATCGGGACCGCGGTCGATCAGGTCGCCCAGGAAGATTAGGGTGACGTGGCGGTCGCCACGACCCGGATCGGCGTCGATTCGCCCCAGCAAATCCTCAAGGCAATCGAGCCGGCCGTGAATGTCGCCGATCGCATAGACGATGCGGCCGGCGGCGATACGGGGCGCAGGCGCGGCGGTTCGGCGAAATAGCTTGGAGAAGACCATGATATTGGAACGCCTCTATGGCAAAGGGGCTGCACGATCAATGAACCGGCCAAGGAACCGGACGGTCCGCCGGGAACGTCGGTATTTGCCAATCGTTTGACGGCGTTCTATTGCAGTGCAGCAATTTGGGATGGAAGCGATGACGATCAAGAAGGTACGCAAGGCAGTTTTCCCGGTCGCCGGCCTGGGCACGCGGTTTCTTCCCGCGACCAAGTCGATGCCGAAGGAAATGTTGACCGTCGTCGACAAGCCGTTGATCCAATATGCCGTCGAAGAGGCGCTGGAAGCCGGCATCGAACAGATCATCTTCGTCACCGGTCGCGGCAAGGGCGCGCTGGAGGATCATTTCGACGTTTCCTACGAACTGGAAGCGACGATGAAGGCGCGCGGCAAGTCGATGGCGCTGATCGAAGGCATCCGCCAGAAGCCGGGCAGCCCGGTCTACGTCCGCCAGCAGGAGCCGCTGGGCCTGGGCCATGCGGTGTGGTGCGCGCGCGAGATCGTCGGCGACGAGCCGTTCGCGGTGCTGCTGCCCGACGAACTGATGGTCGGCGGTTTCCTCAAGCAGATGGTCGACGCCTATAACCAGGTCGGCGGCAACGTCATCGGCGCGCTGGAAGTGCCCGACAGCGAAACCGACAAATATGGCATCATCTCGCCGGGCAAGACCGATGGTCGCCTGACCGAAGTCACCGCGCTGGTCGAGAAGCCCAAGGGCAAGGCGCCGTCGAACCTGATGATTCCCGGCCGCTACATCCTGCAGCCCGAAGTCATGCAAATCCTCGATTCGCAGGAGCCGGGCGCCGGCGGCGAAATCCAGCTGACCGATGCGATGGCCAAGCTGATCGGCAACCAGCCGTTCCATGGCTTCACCTTCGACGGCAAGCGTTATGATTGCGGCGACAAGGCCGGATGGGTGCAGGCGAATATCGCGCTGGCGCTGGCGCGGGCGGACATCGGTCCGGCGGTGCGGGCGTTCGCCGAGGAAGCGCTGGCCCAGTAACGCACGGCGGCGGGGGCCTGTGCCTCCGCCGCTACAGGGTGACTAGCCGGTCATTCTCCAGGGTCGCGAGCAGGTCGATCAGACCGCCTGCCGCGACCCTTTGCGTGTCCGCCGACAGCCCGGCGAGCGCGAGGCCGGTCTGGCACGCGATCAGCTCCACGCCGCTATCGTCGGCGATGGCGCGCAGCTCGGTCAGGTTCGGCAGGCCTTCGGGTGCGGTGCCGGGCGCTGTCAGCAACGCCACGGCCGCTTCATGCAGATAGACCCGCGTGCGGCCCCCCAATGCGGCGGCGGCGCAGGCCGTGGTCAGTGCGGCGCGGAACCGGTCCGGGTCGGCCCCCACGACGATAACCGTCAGCCCGCGCATCGACAGCCGGGGTCCTTGGGCAGGGTCAGCGTGCGGAAGCGGAAGGCGAGCAGGTCGGCGACCAGCAGCCGGCCGGCCGGATCGTCGCCAAAGCCCACGATCGCCCGCATCACCTCCAGCGCGGCCATGCTGCCCATAATCCCGGTCAGCGCGCCCAGCACACCCTGATCGGCGCAGCTGGCATCAGCGCGGGCGGGGTCGTTGCCGACGAAGCAGCGATAGCAGGGCAGATGCGGTTCCCAGCCGCGGAACACGCCCAGCTGCCCCTCGAACTGTCCCACCGCCGCCGATACCAGCGGGATGCGCGCGGCGAGCGCCGCGTCGGCGACGGCCAAGCGCGTGGCGAAATTGTCGCAGCCGTCCAGCACGACCTGCGCCCCGGCAAGCAAGGCGGCGGCGTTGGCGGCGTCGATCCGCACCGCATGGCGCTCGACGGTGACGAACGGATTTATCCGCCCGATCGCCGCCGCCGCCGCGTCGACCTTGGCAAGCCCGATGTCGGCATCGCCGAACAGCGTCTGGCGTTGCAGGTTGCTGGCATCGACGCGGTCGTCATCGATCACGACCAGCGTGCCGACCCCGCCCGCCGCCAGATAATGCAGCGCGGGCGAACCGATGCCGCCCGCCCCGATCACGACGACGCGCGCGGCCTTCAGCGCGGCCTGTCCCGCTCCGCCGACCTCGCGCAGGACGAGGTGGCGGGCATAGCGATCGAGTTCGGCGTCGGAAAAATTCATTCGGCCCAGTCGAACAGCAGCACCGCGCGATACCAGTTGCCGGCATTGACGAAGCGCGGGGCAAGGTTGCCGCGCGCATAGCTGACCACCAGCCCGGCGGCATATTGTTCGACGGTCGGGCAATCGATCGCGCGCGGGATGGTGGCGCGGACGACATGGCCCTCCCCGATCAGCACCGCGACATCTACCTGCAACTGCGCGCGCCCGGCGACCGGCACGGGGCGAGGGCAACCGGTGCGGCGCAGTTCCGACAGGACGAACGCGGTCATCTGCGCGGTCGGGCGCGGCGTGCGGCGATAGGGCAGCGGCGGCAGCGCTTGCCAATCGATCGGCGACCGCGCCGTCGGCACCGGCGTGGTCGGCGTGGTCGGCGCGACGGGGGCCGGCGGCGCCAGCGGGATCGCCTGCACCAGCTGCGCCGCCAGGCCGAGCAGGACGAGCGGGATCATCGTCCGGTCGACCCGAACCCGCCCGCCCCGCGCGCGGTGTCGTCGAGCGTAGCGACCTCGCACAGCGTCGCACGGGTGACGACCGCCGGCACTAGCTGGGCGATGCGTTCGCCGCGCACCACGCGGAACGGTGCGTCGCCCAGATTGGCGAGGATGACCTTCACCTCGCCGCGATAGTCGCTGTCGATCGTGCCGGGGGTGTTGAGGCAGGTGATGCCATGCTTCAGCGCCAAGCCGGAGCGCGGGCGGACCTGCACCTCATACCCGTCCGGGATCGCCATGGCGAAACCGGTGGCGACGGCGTGGCGCGCACCGGGGGCCAGTTCGACATCCTCGGCCGCGACGACATCCATCCCCGCCGCACCCGCGGTGGCATAGGCGGGCAGCGGCAGCCCGGCCCCATGGGGCAGGCGGAGCAGGCGGAGCGCGATCATGGGGCCACCATAGCGTTCGTGGGCGGTACGGGCGTCGGGTCGGCCGACATGCGGCGCACGGCATCGATCAGGTCGGCATCGCCCAGCAGGTCGTGGCCGCGCCCCGGCAGCACGCGATAGTCGGTGGCGATGCCGCGCAGCGCCAGCGCTTCGGCATAGGCGCGCGAGAAACGCTGCGGCGTCTCGCTATCGTCCGCCCCGACCAGCAGCGCGACGCGGGTGACCGGCGCGACCCCGCCGACCGTCATCAGCGGGTCGAAGCTGGTGACCGGGATGCCAAAGCCGACATGCCCCTGTTTCGCGCGGAAGCTGCGCCATTCGGGCAACATGCACGGGCATCCGGCCAGCACGACGCCATCGACCAGTCCGGGGTGGAGGCCCGCCAGCGCCGCCGCCATCGCCGCGCCGCCCGACTGCCCGACCAGGATGGTCCGCGCCTGGGGATAGCGCGCGCGCCAGTTGCGGATCGTGTCGGCCACTGCCCCGATCCGGTCGGCGGTATAGGCGTCGCCGCTGATCCCCCCACGCGATCCGGGCGAATGGTTGCCGGCGGCATCGTGATAGCCCGGCCGCAGCAACGCGACGACGCGAGCATGGGGGATAGCCTCGGCCAGATGCCGGGCCGCGCCGGCAAACGACGCCGGCACCACGCCGTCGCCATCGCCGTGGAGCAGCAGGACCAGCGTGCGGACGTCGCGCGGGGCGCTGGGGCCGAAATCCTGCCCGGCCAGCATTGCGGCGGGCGGTGCCGCGCCATGCGTCGCGCAACCGGCGGCGGCGAGCAGGAGCAGGGGGCTAAGCCAGCGCATCGGCAATCCGGTCGGCCAATCGGCCGGCAACGTCGCTCTTAGGGGCATCGGCCCAATGTTCGATGCCTTCGGCGGTGACGAGGTGGATGGTGTTGCGGTCCCCGCCCATCACATCGCCCGATACGTCGTTGGCGACGATCCAGTCGGCATTCTTCGCGGTCCGCTTGGCAGTGGCATGGACCAGCACGTCGTCGGTCTCCGCCGCGAAGCCGACCAGCAGGTGCGGGCGGCGCGGGCTTGCGCCCAGCATGGCGAGGATGTCGGGATTGGGCAGCAGGGTCAGCGTGGGCGGGCCGTCGCCCTTCTTCAACTTGGACGGCGCGGCCTCCACCTGCCAGTCGGCGACGGCGGCGACCATCACCGCCGCATCGGCCGGCAGCGCCTGCGCCACGGCATTGGCCATGTCGCGCGCCGACTCAACATCGACCCGGTCGACGCCGGGCGGGGTGGGCAATGTCACCGGCCCGGCGATCAGCGTCACCCGGCTCCCGCGCGCGGCACAGGCGGCGGCGATGGCGAACCCCTGTTTCCCCGACGAGCGGTTGGCGAGATAGCGGACCGGATCGATCGCCTCATGCGTCGGCCCGGCGGTGACGAGGACATGCCGTCCGGCCATCGTCTGCGGTGCAGGCGAGGCGGTCATGCGCTCGATCGCGGCGACGATGGCGGCGGGTTCGGGCAGGCGGCCGGGACCGAACTCGCCGCACGCCATCGCGCCTTCGTCCGGGTCCAGCACGGTGATGCCGTCGCCACGCAGCGTCGCGACGTTGCGGACGGTCGCGGGATGCTGCCACATCCGGACGTTCATCGCGGGGACGGCCAGCACCGGCTTGTCGGTGGCGAGCAGCAGGGTGGTGGCGAGGTCGTCGGCGACTCCGGCGGCCATCCGCGCCATCAGGTGGGCGGTGGCGGGCGCGACGACGACCAGGTCGGCCTGGCGACTGAGCTGGATATGGCCCATCTCCGCCTCGTCCTTCAGGTCCCACAGGCTGGTATGGACCGGCTGTTCCGACAGGGCGGCCAGCGTCATCGGCGTCACGAACTGCGCGCCGCCATCGGTCAGGACGCAGCGCACGCTGTGCCCGGCACCGCGCAACAGGCGGATCAGCTCGCACGCCTTGTACGCGGCGATGCCCCCACCGACGATCAGCAATATGCGTGTCATCGCGTGATCCTCTGCACCCGAACGCGCCGCCTGTCGAGCAAGGTGCGCACCAGATCGCGCAACGCATCGGGTAAAAAGGCCATGCCGACCAGATAGGCCGGCGCCACGACCAGCACCCAGTGGAAGCTGTCGGTCCGGGCGAACACCGCGATCATCAGCGCAAAGGCGCCAAGGACGGCGGCGGTGCGTGCCCCCAGCGGCCCCGGTGCCGCCGCCCATCCGACCAGCGCCAGCATCGCCAGCGGCGCGCCCAGCCACCACGGCAGCAGGGTGAGCGCGGTCGATCGCGCCATGCCCGATGCGAACAGCGCCGGGCCATGCCAGCCGCCCCATGCGGCGGCGGTCGCGTCCAGCGGTCCGGCGACCATGGCGATCGCGCGGGCGTGCAGCGACAGGATCGCGACGAACAGCAGCAGGATCGCGCCCCATGCAAGCGCCTCGCGCCGTTGCCGCTCGACCAGCGCCGCGCCCAGCATGACGATGGCATAGAGCGCGGCGGTCTCGCGGATCAGCATCGCGCACAGCGCGAGCGCGACCGCCTCGATCCAGCGCCCCTCCCGCCGGATCGCCAGCGACCATGCGACCAGCAGCCCGGCCCACAGTTCATGGAACTGCGCCAGCGACGGCTGGACGAACGCCACCATGCCGCCGGCCAGCAGGAACAATGCGGTGATGCGCGGCGGCCCGCGATCGAACCACTCGCCGATCCGCCGGGTCCAGGCGAGGCCGGCGGCGGCGGCGATCAGCACCAGTAGCACGACCGACACGCTGTCGGGCAGGGCGGCCTGCACCACGCTCAGCGTCGGCAGGCGGACGACGGTGAAGGGGCGCAGCGGATAGCCTGCCGCACGAAATTCGGTCGCGACCACGCCGTAATAGTCGTCGCCGCGCCGCAGGCCGTCGACCACCGCACCGTACAGGCCGAGATCGGCCTGCCCCGCGCCGCGAACGCCGTCCTCGTCGACCGGACGCATCCACGCGCTTAGAAGCAGCGCCAGTCCGAGGAGCAGCAGGACGAGCGCCGATACCGGCCGCAGTCCCGCGAACCGGCTGGGCAACGACAGCCAGAGCGGCGGTCGCGGCCGGATCATCCCAGCAGCTGCACCAGCGCCGCGCCCGTCGCCCCGCTCAGCAGCGCGACGAGGGCATAGCGCCAGCCGCCGCCGACCTTGACCACTGCGATGTCGGGCAAGGGCGGGGAGGGCGGGGCGCCACCGGGCGCCGGATAGCGCGCCTCGATATTGCGGAGCAGGTCGGGCAGGCGGGCAAAGGTGCGCAGATCGGTGATGATCCGGTCGGCGACCATCGCCTCCGGCCCCAGCTCGTCGCGAATCCAGCCGCGCACGAACGGCGCCGCCGTCTCCCACAAATTGATGTCGGGATCGAGCGCGGTGGCGACGCCCTCGACCATCACCATCGTCTTTTGCAGCAGCAGCAGATGCGGCTGGGTCTGCATGTCGAAATCGCGGGTGATGTTGAACAGCGAATCGAGCATCATCCCGACCGACATGTCCTTGACCGCAAGGCCGCGCATCGGTTCGCCCACCGCGCGCAGGGCGGTCGCGAACTCGGCGACATTGTGGTGGGCGGGGACATAGCCCGCCTCGAAGTGAATCTCGGCGACGCGCTTATAGTCGCCGGTGATGAGGCCGTAGAGGATCTCCGCCAGCCACACCCGCGCGCGCCGGTCGATCCGGCCCATGATGCCGAAATCGATCGCGGCGATGCGCCCGTCGGGCAGCGCGAACAGATTGCCCTGGTGCATGTCGGCGTGGAAGAAACCGTCGGCGATCGCCTGGCGCAGGAACGCGCGGACCAGTCGCGTCGCCATCGCGGTCAGGTCGTGGCCGGCAGCGATCAGCGCGCGGCGGTTCGACAGCTTGATGCCGTCGATCCACTGCGTCGTCAGCACCTTCGACGTGGTGCGTTGCCAGTCGATGTCGGGCACGGTGAAGTCGGGTTCGGCCTCCATCCCGTCGGCCAGTTCGGACGCCGAGGCGGCTTCGCGGCGCAGGTCCAGCTCGCGCGCGGTCCAGCGCTTCATCGTTTCGATGACGAGGCGCGGGCGCAGGCGGCTCAGCTCGCCGCCCATCGTCTCCAGCCGGGCGGCGGCCCATTCATAGGTGTCGATCGCGTCGAAGAACTGCGTCTCGACACCCGGCCGCAGCACCTTCACCGCGACCTGCCGGCCATCGGTGGTGATCGCACGATGGACCTGCGCGATGGAGGCAGCACCGACCGGCGTCTCCTCGATCGAGGTGAACAGCGCGGAGATCGGCTGGCCGAGACCCGACTCGATCGCCGGCCGCACCACGTCCCATGGCAGCGGTGGCAGCGCGTCCTGCAGCGACAGCAAATCCTGCGCGACCGCTTCGCCGACCAGGTCGGGCCGGGTGGCGAGTGTCTGGCCCAGCTTGATCGCGGCGGGGCCGAGCGCGGCGAACGCCTCGGCATAGCGCGGCGTCTTCGGCACGCGCGCCCCCAGCCGGGCGAGGCGCACCACGCGGCGCAGGCGCGGCGGCGTGCGCGGATTGCGCTCGATGTCGATCAGCGCGCCATGCCGCGCCAGCGTGCGCCCCCATTTCAGGATGCGCCAGCCATGGGTGAGCGTGGAGGTCATCGCGGTCGTCGCGTGGCGTGCGGCGTCAAATCTTCCACCCGCTATGGATCGCGACCAGCCCGCCCATGATCGGCTCCACTCGCGTCCGGATGAAGCCCGCATCGGCGATCATCCGCTCGAACGTCGGCATGTCGGGAAAGCGCCGGATCGATTCGATCAGGTAGCGATAGCTGTCCTCGTCATTCGCCAGCAGCTTGCCGAGCTTGGGCACCAGCTTGTGCGAATATTGGTCGTACACATCGGCAAAGCCCGGCCACGTCACGGTCGAGAATTCGAGGCAGAAGAACCGCCCGCCGCGCTTCAGCACGCGGTGCGCTTCGCGCAGGGCTTTGGGAATATCGGTCACGTTGCGGATGCCGAACGCGATCGTATAGCCGTCGAAGCTGCGATCGGCGAAATCCAGCGTCTCGGCATTCTGTTCGGACCAGAGCAGGCCGTCGATCTTGCGCTTTTCGGCGCGCTCCATCCCGACGCCCAGCATCGCCGGGTTGATGTCGGCCACGGTGATGTTCGCACCGTGCTTGGCCATGCGGAACGCGATGTCGCCGGTGCCGCCGGCCATGTCGAGGATCGATTCGCCCTGCTGCGGCTTCACCCGCGCGACGAACCGATCCTTCCACAACCGATGCATTCCCCCCGACATCGCATCGTTCATCAGGTCGTAGCGGGCCGCGACGCTCGCAAACACATCGCCGACGCGCCGCGTCTTCTCATCGGGGGCTACGTCTTCGTAACCGAAGGATACCGTGTCGTTCATCCGTCTGCCCTAGGGTCCAAACCCAACCATAACAAGGACCGTGATCGGTCAAGGAAGGCCGTCCACAAGGAGCGCAGCGCAGTCGCGTAGCCGAAGCTACGCGCAAGCAAACGACGCGGTGGACGGCCTTCCTTGACCGACCGCGCAGCGGCGGGCGGATTTTGCTGCCATGCGGCGTCAGGGCTCCCCGCAAAGTAGTACTTTGCGGGGGCCCGGCCGCGCGTCGGTCACGATGCTGGAGCATCGCTCCGCTCCTTGCTCCTAGCCTGGCAGCAAAATCCGCTCCGTCACGACCTTGTTATGGTTGGGTTTGGCCCCCAGCGCGCCTTGTGGCCGGGGCAAACCGAACCTAGCTTTCTTTGCAGTCAGGGACGTACCGGTCCCCATCGGTAGGACCCCATGCCCGAACTGCCCGAAGTCGAAACCACCGTTCGCGGCCTTGCCCCCGTCCTGCACGGCCAGCGGCTGACCCGCGTGATCGCCAACCGCCCCGACCTGCGCCGCGCGATGCCGGTCGATCTGGGGCAGCGGCTGACCGGGGCGACGGTCACGGGCCTGTCGCGCCGCGCCAAATACGGGCTGATCGATACCGATCGCGGCGACAGCTTCATCTTTCACCTCGGTATGTCGGGGCGCTGGCGGGTCGATCCGGAGGCGCCGCTGGCGCACGACCATCTCGTGCTGAAAACGGCGGCGGGGCGGCAGGTGGTGCTGAACGATCCGCGCCGCTTCGGATCGGTCGACCTGCTGCCGACCGCCGAGGTCGCCGCGTGGCCGCCGTTCGTGGCGCTGGGGCCGGAGCCGCTCGGCCCCGACTTCACGGCGGGCCATCTGGAGCGCCGCTTTGCCGGCCGCATCGCGCCGGTGAAGCTGCTGCTGCTCGACCAGCGGATCGTCGCGGGGCTGGGCAATATCTATGTCTGCGAGGCGCTGAACGTCGCGCGAATCGCCCCGACCCGCCCGGCCGGGCAGATCGCGCCCGAACGACTCGCGGCGCTGGTCGACGCGATTCGCGCGGTGCTGCTATCGGCGATCGAAGCGGGGGGATCGACCTTGCGCGACTATGCCCGGCCGGACGGCGAACTCGGCTATTTTTCCAAGCAATTCCGGGTATATGGCCGGGAGGGGGAGGCATGTCCCTGTGGGGGTGTTGTCGAGCGCCGGGTCGATGGCGGACGCTCCACCTTCTGGTGCCGAACCTGCCAGCGATAGTTGACCCAGCGGCGATGAGCGTTTAAGGGGCGCACCTTCTCCGGTCGGGATCTGCTCGATCGGCATCAATCATTTGCGAGAGTCGAGGACGGCATGGCGAATACGCCACAGGCGAAGAAGCGTATCCGGCGCAATGCGCGTCGTGCGGAAATCAATGGTGCGCGCGTCGGCCGCATCCGTACCTTCGTGAAGAAGGTCGAAGCAGCGATCGTCGCGGGTGACCGCGAAGCGGCCACCACCGCGCTGTCGAACGTCCAGCCGGAACTGGCCCGTGGCGTCGCCAAGGGCGTGCTGCACAAGAACACCGCGAGCCGCAAGTTCGCACGTCTGACCAAGGCCGTCGGCACGATCGCCTGATCGTCTGACGTCATTGTCGGAATGCAGGATACCCCGTCGGCCGCCGTGCCGGCGGGGTTTGTTGCGTTCTGCTATCACCGATGGGCGGTGGCGTAACCGGCTGACGCTATGCCGCGATCCGGGTTCCATCGGACGACGTCGAATCAACATGTTGGGAAATGGCGGAAATCCTTGGATTCCACGATTTCGGCGGGTAACTTTTTCGCTAAAATATTGATCTTGAAGGCGAAAAAAGAAATTCGACGCATTTCTGCGGCTGGTGGCGTGTCAACCGTCTTTATTTCCGTTTGATGACTTGATCGACGGCCATTCCGGTTCCTAAACAGCACTCCCCGACGCCGTCATGGCGATCCGGGGCCCACGCGAATCTTTGCGCGTGCGACCGACGTTTCGGCACGGTCGACGGGGGATTTTTAGACGACGGACCAACGTTGGTCGGGAAGCCGTGCTTTCCGGCGCGGGAGACTATGTGCACGTGACGATGCCGGTGGATCATGAACAGGTGGAGGTAGCGGCGGCATGGGCCCGCGTGCGCCAGAACCTGCGTGTGTCCGCCGGACAGCGCCTGTTCGACCGCTGGTTGAAACCGATGGAACTGGTCGCGCCCGAAGGTGACGGGATCGTCCGCCTGACCCTGCCGTCGGCCTTCATGACCGATTGGGTCCGCAACCATTATGCCGAACGTCTGGCGCATGAATTCCGTATCCAGCTTCCCCAGGTCCGTGACGTCGTAGTCGAAACCGCAACTGCCTTGCCCACCCGAATCGTTCCCCCCGCGCCGTTGTTCGATTCGGCGCCGGTCGATGCGCCGCTGCCGCTGATGGCCGCCGCGCCCGCCCCGATGCCTGCCGTGCCGCAGCGCGCGCCCGCCGATCGTCCGGCGTTCGACCCGCGCTATCGATTCGACCGGTTCGTGGTCGCCCCGTCGAATCGCGTGGCGTTCAATGCGGCCAAGGCGCTGGCCAAACCCGGCGTGCCGCGGTTCAGCCCGCTGTTCCTCCACAGCGCCACGGGGCTGGGCAAGACGCACCTGATGCACGCCATCGGCCATGCGTTCCTCGAGGCCGATCCGGCGGCGAGCGCGGTCTATCTGCCGGCCGAGCGGTTCATGTTCGAATTCGTCGCGGCGATGCGCGCCCGCGATACGCACAGCTTCAAGGCCCGCCTGCGCGGCGTCGACCTGCTGATGATCGACGACCTGCAGTTCGTCGCCGGCAAGGACGCCACGCAAGAGGAGTGCCTCCACACGATCAACGCGTTCATGGACGCGGGCAAGCGGGTGGTGATCGCCTGCGACCGCTCGCCCGCACTGCTCGACGGGATCGATCCCCGGCTGCTGTCGCGCCTCGGCGGTGGTCTGGTCGCCGACATCAAGACGCCCGAGACCGAGTTGCGCCACGAAATCCTTGCCGCCAAGCTGGCCGAGGTTCCCGGCACGCCGGTGCCCGAGGACGTCATCGACCTGCTCGCGGGGCGGATTCGCGGCAGCGTGCGCGAGCTGGAAGGGGCGCTCAACCGCCTCGTCGCCTATGCCTCGCTGACTGGTGAGACGATCGACATGGCGTTCGCGCACGCGACGCTGGGCGAGATGCTGGCGGGTCCCGCCAAGCGCGTCACGATCGACGACATCCAGCGTGCGGTATCCGCGCATTTCGAGGTGAAGCAGCTCGACCTGGTCTCGGCCCGCCGGGCACAGGTGATCGCGCGGCCGCGGCAAGTGGCGATGTACCTCGCCAAGCGGCTGACCACCCGCTCGCTGCCGGAGATCGGCCGCAAGTTCGGCAACCGCGACCATTCGACGGTGATCCATGCGGTGCGCCGGATCGAGGAACTACGCGGCGTCGATCGCGAGATCGACAGCGCGGTCCGCACGCTGATGCGCTCGCTCGAAGGCTGAGCGACCCTTACCCAAAGCCCACCGTTTGCTTCGAGCGCAGGTTCGAGCCTGTCGAGAACCGTAGTCGAGAAGGGCTTGCCCCAAGCGACGAGTTCTCGACGGACGCTTCTCGACAGGCTCGAAGCTGCTCGAACCGAACGGGTTGGATTGGGTAGGGCGGGGGCCGTCCGCGCCCCGCCCTGTTTCGCCTTTTATGTAATGACGTCCGGCTCGTTCCGCCCGGTATACTGCTTGATCGACGCCAGCCTCTCTGCAGCCGCCACCAGCGGCGCCAACGCATCGCCGGTTTCCTGCCCCAGATCGCCGTCCACCGGCGCATAGCGTTCGATATAGGCCCGCAGCGTCGCGCCCTGCGTGCCGGTGCCCGACAGGCGGAACACGATGCGCGATCCGTCGGCGAACAGGATGCGGATACCCTGGTTGCGGCTGACCGAGCCGTCGGTGCTGTCGTGATAGGCGAAGTCGTCGGCTTGGGCTACGGTCAGGTCGCCGACCACCGTGCCCGGCAGCGTCGCTAACCGTTCGCGGAGCGATGCCACCAGCGCATCGGCGCCGGCCTGCTCGACGCCCTCATAATCGTGCCGTGCATAATAGTTGCGGCCATAGCGCGCCCAATGGTCGGCCATGATCTCCGCCACCGGCTGACGCCGCACGGCAAGGATGTTGAGCCACAGCAGCACCGCCCACAGCCCGTCCTTCTCGCGGACATGGTTCGACCCCGTGCCTGCGCTCTCCTCACCGCAAATGGTGACGAGGCCCGCGTCGAGCAGGTTGCCGAAGAACTTCCACCCCGTCGGCGTCTCGTACAGCGGCACGTCCAGCGCTTGCGCCACGCGGTCGGCGGCAGCCGAGGTCGGCATCGACCGGGCGATGCCGGCGATCCCTTGGCTGTACGCCGGGGCGAGATGCGCGTTGGCCGCCAGCACCGCGAGCGAGTCGGACGGCGTGACGAAGATGCCGCGCCCGATGATGAGGTTACGGTCGCCGTCGCCGTCCGACGCCGCGCCGAAATCGGGCGCGTCGTCGCCCATCATCCGCTCGTACAGCTCGTGCGCATGGACGAGATTGGGGTCGGGGTGGTGGCCGCCGAAATCGGGCAGGGGAGTGCCGTTGACGACCGTGCCCGGAGCGGCGCCGAGGCGGCGTTCGAGGATCTCGGTCGCATATGGTCCAGTGACCGCACTCATCGCGTCGAACGACAGGCGGAAGCCGCCGGCGATCAGCTCGCGGATCGCGGCGAAGTCGAACAGCCCCTCCATGCATTCGGCATAGGCGGCGACGGGATCGACCACTTCGACGGTCATGCCGTCGACGGTGGTCTCGCCCAGCGTGTCGAGGTCGATGCCGGTCACGTCGCTGATGACGTAGCGGTCAATTTCCAGCGTGCGGGCATAGAGCGCGTCGGTGAAGCTCTCCGGCGCGGGACCGCCGTTCGAGACATTATACTTGATCCCGAAATCTTCGTCCGGGCCGCCCGGATTATGGCTGGCCGACAGTACCAAGCCGCCGATCGCGCCGCGCGTGCGGATCACGTTGGACGCCGCGGGGGTCGAGAGGATGCCGCCCTGCCCGACGATCGCGCGCGCGAAGCCGTTGGCGGCCGCCATGCGGATCGCGGTCTGGATGACCTCGCGGTTCAGGTAGCGCCCGTCGCCGCCGATCACCAGCGTCGCGCCGTCCTTGCCCTCCACCACGTCGAACACCGACTGGATGAAGTTTTCGGCATAATGCGGCTGCTGGAACACCCGCACCTTCTTGCGCAGGCCCGACGTGCCGGGCTTCTGGTCGGTGAAGGGCGTGGTGTCGACGGTGGTGCTGGTCACGAGTGGCTCCTCGTTTGGTATAACGAGGAGCGCATATCGCGACGACTTTCACTATGACAGTGAAATCAGGCTCAGACTTGCAGCCCCAGCGCATGTTGTGCCGCCAGCAGCGTCGGCCGCGCCAGCGCTTCGGCCTTGGCTGCCCCCTTGGCCAGTGTCGCGCCAACGGCCGCGCGGTCGTCGAGCAGCGCCACCAGCCGGTCGCGGATCGGCCCAAGCTTCGCCACTGCCAGATCGGCCAGTGCCGGCTTGAACGCACCGAAGCCTTGCCCGCCGAAGGTGGCGAGCACGTCCTGCGGCGTCTCCCCCGACAGCGCGGCATAGATGGTGACGAGGTTGCGGGCCTCCGGGCGTTCCGCCAATCCCGCGACCTCGGACGGGAGGGGTTCCGGATCGGTCTTGGCCTTGCGGAACTTGGTCGCGATCAGATCGTCGGAGTCGATCAGGTTGATGCGGCTCATGTCCGACGGATCGGACTTCGACATCTTCGCGGTGCCGTCGCGCAGGGACATGATGCGCGGCGTGTCCTCCGGGATCATCGGTTCGGGCAGCGGAAATAGCTCGACCCCGAAATCAAGGTTGAACTTGGTCGCGATGTCGCGCGCCAGTTCCAGATGCTGCTTCTGGTCCTCGCCCACCGGCACGTGCGTCGCGCGGTAGGCGAGGATGTCGGCGGCCTGCAGCACCGGATAGGTGAACAGTCCGACGCTCGCGCCTTCGCGGTTCTTGCCGGCCTTGTCCTTCCACTGGGTCATGCGGTTGAGCCAGCCGACGCGGGCGGTGCCACCGAGAATCCACGCCAGTTCGCTATGCGCCGGAACCCGCGCCTGGTTGAACAGGATCGAGCGATCCGGATCGATCCCCGCCGCCAGCAGCGTGGCCGCCATCTCGATCGTGTTCGACGCCAGTTCCTTCGGGTCCTGCGTCACGGTCAGCGCGTGGAGGTCGGCGAGGAAGAACAGGCAGACATCGTCCGCGCTCATCCGGTCCTGCAACCCCACCCAGTTGCGGATCGCGCCCAGATAATTGCCGAGATGGAGGTTGCCGGTGGTCTGGATGCCGGAGACGACACGCATGGGAGTTTCCTACAGGTTACGCGGCACGCCGCCGGAGCAGCGCGCGAAGATCGGCCAGCCGGAACGCTCCGGTGGCAAGGCAGGCGAGGCCATAGACGATGGCACCCGCGCCGACGAGGGCGACCATGCCGAGGATGCGGGTAACGACCGCCCCCGTCGTCCACGGCGCGACCAGCGTGTCGGCAAAGAACAGCGCCGCCCCCATCAGCAACGCGGCGATGGCGAAGCGCGGCAGGCGGTGGGTCAGCTGCCGGTCGAGCGCGAAATGCCCACGCCGCTTGAGCGTGACATACAGCATGGCGACGTTGACCCACGCCGCGACGGCGGTCGCCAGCGGCGGGCCGATATGGGCGACGGTCGGGATCAGCGCGAGGTTCAGGACGATGTTGACCCCGATCGACCACAAGGCGAAGCGCACCGGCGTCCGCGTATCCTGTCGCGCATAGAAGCCCGGCGTCAGCACCTTGATCAGGACATAGGCCGGCAGGCCGAGCGAGAAGGCGGCAAGCGACTGGGCGCAGCGGATCGTGTCCTCCGCCCCGAACGCACCATGCTGGAACAGCGCGCGGATGATCGGTTCGGCAACGGTCAGGAACGCGATGGTCGCCGGCAGCGTCAGCAGCAGCGCCAGTTCGATGCCCCGGTTCTGCGTATCCATCGCCCCGGCATCGTCCTTGCGGGACAGCTGGCGCGAAATGGTGGGGAGCAGGATGGTGCCAAGCCCGATACCGATCAGCCCCAGCGGCAGCTGGTTCAGCCGGTCGGCATAATAGATGTAGGAGATCGACCCGGCATCGAGCAGCTTGCCCGACAAGGCGGTCGAAATGACGAGGTTGACCTGCATCGCGCCCGCACCGGCGGCGGCAGGCACGATCAGCTTCAGCATCGCGCGCACGTCATCGGTCATGCGCGGGCGACGCGGCTTGAGCGAGACCCCGGCGCGGCGGCAGGCGAGCATCAGCCAGCCCAGCTGCAACGCGCCGCCCGCCGTCACCGCCCATGCCTGCACGCGGGCGGTCGCATAGGGGTCCGGCCCGTGGAAGAATAGCAGCCCGGCGACCATCGCGACGTTCAGCAGGATGGGGGCGGCGGCATTGACCCAGAATTTGTCGAGCGAATTGAGGATCGCGCCGAGCAGCGACACGATCGAGATCAGCAGCAGATAGGGGATGGTGATCCGCGACAACATGACCGCATAGGCGAACTGGTCGGGCGTCGGATCGTTGAACCCGCCCGACAGCAGCCAGGTCAGCGGCCACGCGGCGACCAGCATGACCACCGTCGCCGCGATCAGGACCGGCAGCAGCACGGACAGCACGTCGCGGGCAAAGGCGATGGCGGTGGCCAGCCCCTGACCCTCGGCGTCGGCATCGCCCTCCGCCACCTTCTTGTTGAACAGCGGCACGAAGGCGGCGTTGAACGCCCCTTCGGCGAACAGCGCGCGGAACATGTTGGGCAGGCGGAACGCGACGAGGAACGCGTCCGACGCGAACCCGGCGCCGACGAACGTCGCCTGGAGCGAGTCGCGGACCAGCGCCAGCACCCGGCTGGCGAGCGTCAGCCCGCCAACCGATCCCAGCGATTTCGTCAGCTTCATGGAGTTGGTCCGCGCCTGCCCGTCGTGGTTCAGGCGTGGCCGGCGACTTCGCCGATCCCGGCCTGCTGTTCGGCCTGGCTGAGATAGAGCTGCGCGAAGTCGATCGGCTCCAGCATCAGCGGCGGGAAGCCGCCGTCGCGCACCGCATCGGCCAGCACGCGGCGGGCGAAGGGGAACAGGATGCGCGGCGCTTCGCCGAGCAGGAACGGCTGGAGATGTTCGGCCGGGATGTTGCGCAGCCCGAACAGGCCGGCGAACGACAGGTCGACCAGATACATCACCTGACCCTCGATCTCGGCGCGTGCCTCGATCTTCAGCACGACTTCATGGACGTCGTCGCCGACCTGGTTGGCGCCGATGTTGAACTGCACGTCCAGCTTCGGGCTGCCCGGCAGCTGGTACACGCCCGGCGCGTTCGGGTTCTCGAACGACAGGTCCTTCACATACTGGGTGATGACGTTGACCGACGGCTGGCTGTCGTCCCCATTGGCAAAGGCGTCGATGCCGGTGGCGTCGTTCTGATCTTCCATGGTAGTTCCTGTCCACGAAGGCGGAAAGCTTTGGCGCTTGCCGCGTTAAGATGGCGCGGACTAGCAGCGGCAGGACCGCGATTCAACGGGTCGACCGGCCCGACGAACCCGATGGCCGCCGCATCGTTTGTATCCGCGCCCGATCGGTCCTATGTCCGGTCGACGGAAGGAAGTGAAGGCATGGTGGTTTTTGTCGTCCTGCTCGCGATGATCGCGGCGTTTCTGGCCATGCGGCTCTATGCCGTGTTGGGCAAGCGTACCGGCCATGAGCCCCTGCCGCGCGCGGCGGAGGAACGGATCGGCGTGCCGCCGGCCGCCCGACCGATCGAGGTAACACCCGAGGCGAAGGTCCTCGGCCCCCGCCATGTCGAAACCGGTGCCGAAGCCGGCCTGCGTGCCCTGATCGCCGCCGATCCGACCTTCGATGTCGCGCAGTTCATCGAAGGGGCCAAGTCCGCCTATCGCATGATCCTCGAAGCCTATTGGAAGGGTGACGAGGCGACGCTTGAATGGCTGGCCGAACGCGATGTGCGCGATGCCTTCGCGCAGGCGATCGCCGAGCGGAACGCGGCGGGCCATGTGCTAGAAAACCGGCTGGTGTCGATCGAGCGCGCGGTCGTGACCGAGGCTTCGGTCGAAGGCGGCGTCGCCCGCGTGGCGGTGCGCTTTGACGCGGACATCGCCGCGATCACCCGCGACGCCGATGGCACGATGATTGCCGGGTCGCTATCGGATGCGGTCGAGACGCATGACGTATGGACGTTCCTGCGGGTGCTGAAAAGCAGCGACCCGAACTGGAAGCTCGCCGACACCGACGAAGCCTGACGTCGATGCACAAGGGGGGGATGGCGGCGCTCGCCGCGCTGCTGCTGGCTGGCTGTTCCAATGCGATCGTGCCGCGCGGCGCGGAAAGTGCGGCGTCGCGACCTGCGCCCACGCGCGAGGGCGACGAGCGTGCGACCGCGACACCGGGTATGCCGACTCGGCCGCTGCCGGTGCGCCAGCCTACTGCCTCGGTGCCGCTGCCGCCGATCACCGGCGCGGAATCCGTCGACGGCGCGACGACCGCGCTTGCCGCCGGGGTCGTTGCTGGCCCCCCGGTCGCCAGCCTGCCGATCACCGACGATGCGGCCGATCGCGCCCTGGCCGCGTTTCGCATCAGCTGCCCCTCCGTCACGCGCAAGATCGACCCGACCGGCCTGACCCGTCCCGCCGACTGGCAGGCCGCGTGTGACGCCGCGCGCGGGGTATCGGCGGGCGGGGCGCGCGCCTTCTTCGCGCGCTGGTTCGAAACCGCGCAGGTCGGCGACGGCAAGGCGTTCGCCACCGGCTATTACGAACCCGAAATTCATGGCTCGCGCACCCGGCGCAGTGGCTATGAAACGCCGATCTACGGCGTGCCCGGCGATCTGGTCGAGGCCGATCTCGGTCTGTTTTCCGCCGACCTGAAGGGCAAGAAAATTCGCGGACGGGTCGATGGCACCGCCTTCGTCCCCTATTTCGATCGTACCGCGATCGAAGGCGGGGCGCTGGCCGGGCGCGGGCTGGAGATTGCGTGGGCGGCCGATCCGGTCGAGATGTTCTTCCTGCAGGTGCAGGGGTCGGGCCGGTTGCGGCTGCCCGATGGCGGCGTGATGCGGATCGGCTATGCCGGGCAGAACGGTCGCGACTACACTGGCATCGGCAAGCTGATGCGCGACCGCGGGCTGGTGCAGCCGGGGCAGGCGTCGATGCAGGGGCTGATGGCGTGGCTGCGCGCGAACCCTGACCAGGGCCGCGCGATCATGCGCGAGAACAAAAGCTTCGTGTTCTTTCGCGAACTTACCGGGGCGGGGCCGCTGGGCGCGCTGGGCCTGCCGGTGACCGGACAGGCGAGCGTCGCGGCGGACACCCGCTTTGTGCCGCTGGGCGCGCCGGTATTCCTGTCGATGGACCGCACCGACGCCAGCGGGCTGTGGGTGGCGCAGGATACCGGCGGCGCGATCAAGGGCACCAATCGCTTCGATACCTTCTGGGGTGCGGGCGACGAGGCGCGGGCGATCGCCGGCGGCATGAGCGCGCGCGGCACGGCTTTCCTGTTGCTGCCGATCGGCACCGTCCAGCGGATCGCGGGTGGCCGGGCGACGCCTTGATCCCGGCGAAGCGGCGCTGTGGGCGCGGGTGGTCGCGGCGGTAAAGCCGCTCCATTCGACCCAAGCCGCCGCCAAGCCGCTCCAGATATTGGAGAAGCATGGCGCGCCGATGCCGCGTGCGCCGCGAATTGCCGCTACGCCCCCGTTGCCAGCGTCGACCAAGGCGCGCACGCCCGGCCCGACCCTCGACGCCAGCTGGGACCGGCGGATCGCGCGCGGGCTGGTAACGCCCGACGCGACCATCGACCTGCACGGCCATACGCTGTCGTCGGCGCACGCGCTGCTCGACCAAGGGTTGGCGCGATCGATCCAGCGGGGCGACCGGGTGTTGCTGCTGGTCACCGGCCGGCCGCCCCGCGCCGAATCGGAACGGCCCCATGCGCGCGGGGCGATCCGCGCGGCGGTGGGCGACTGGATTTTGGCGGGACGTCATGCCGACCGGGTGGCGTCGATTCGCGGGGCGCATCCCCGGCACGGCGGGCAGGGCGCGCTGTATCTGGTCCTGCGGCGGGCGCGCGACGATAAGTAATTGGTTAATATCGCGGGAACGGCGATATTTTGCCGGTCCGATAAGTTTTCGGCAATGGATTGCCGCTATGTCCGACGCACCGGCCGAATGGCCCAGTGCGAAGGAAACACAGGTGGCAAGTGTGACGAAGCTCTCCGAGGTGGATCGGTTTGATGCGGGGGAACCCGTCGGCGACCGCCGCGGATTCGCGCGGACGATGCTGCAACGTCCCGGCACGCTGCGGATGGACGACGCACTGGTCGCCTCGATCCAGATCGCCGACCTGACGCGCGATGGTTGCCGGATCGAAGCCGCCGTGCATCTGGAACCGTGGCAGGCGGTGACGATCGGGATTCCGGGGGTCGGCCAGCATATGGCACGTATCATGTGGTCGCGCGACGGGCTGCACGGCTGCGCGTTCGAACGGCCGCTGCCATCGGGCGCGGTCACGGCGGCGATGGACGACAATGTCCACCACCTTTCCCAGACCGGGGACCTTGCCGCGCCGATCACCAACAAGGCCTCGCCCCGCTATCGCGCCGTATTGTTCGCCACGATGATCCTCGCGAGCGGCGCGGTGCTGTTCGCCGTGGGTGGCGCGCTGCTGGGCTAGCGTGCGACTGGCCTGTCCCGACACTGCCGGTCCGGCCTCAGCCGCGGCGATAGCGCGGGGCGGCTTTGACATCCTTCAGGTCGATGACGACCGGGCGATACCCGACGGGCACGTCGGTGGCGTTGCCGGCCTTGCCGCAGAGCGGGCGGTAGCGCACCGCCTGCTGGCCGAAGGATAGCGTCAACCGGTCGTCGGGCGCGTCGGTCCACAGGATCATCCGGCTGCCTGCCGCACCCTGCTGGCGCAGCGCGGTGATCCCCGGCTGGCTGCGGTCGACCTGCCAGGTGTGGCCCTGCTTCGCGATCGCGGTCGCTTCCCGCACGGTGCAGGCGGCGGGCTTGGGGCGATAGTCGTAGGTGTAGAGGCCGAAGACATCTTCCATCTCGTTCGCGCGGTGGCCCTGGTCCTTCAACTGATAGACCCAGACCCCGGCGACCCACGGCGTTGCCGCCGACCATAACAGGAATTGTGCGATGTTGCTCGCGCCGGTTTCGGCGGGAATGTCGCCACAGGCGCCACCGGTGGTGGTCGGCCATCCGATTTCGGTGACATAGACCGGCATCGCCCGACCATCGCGCTTCGGTAGCAGCGCGTGCAGCGCCTCCATCTTGCCGATCGCATCGGCACCGGTTCGTTCGGCGACGCGGGCGCACTGGTTATAATAATGGACCGACAGCCCGCTGGCGTCGCGCAACCCGCCATTCGCGATGACCGAGCGGACCCATTGCCAGTCGGGGTCCATCCCGGCCGCCCCGACCAGGATCGTCGCCTTGGGCCGCGCCGCGCGAATCGCCGCGGTCGCGGTGGTGGCAAGCCTGGCATAGCTGGCGCCCGAGCGGGGATCGTCGGGCGTGCCTGCCCCTTTCAGGATGCCGCGTTCGGGGGCGGCGTTCAGATTCCATTCGTTCCAGATTTCGACGATCGGATCGCGCGGCGCCGTCACGGTGACGGCTTCGCGATTGAACGCGGCAAAGGCGGTGCGTGCGGCGTCGGTGGTCGGCGCCTTGCCGCCCAGCACGTCCGGATGGGTGTAGGTCAGGATCCACAGCGGGCGGGCCGGGGTCGCGGCGACGACCGCCCGCTGCCGGGCGGAGATGTCGCCGGGCGCGCCGAGGCCGCGTTGCTTGAACGCCATCCACGGAATGTCGTCGCGAAACGAATCGATGCCCAGGTCGGCGATGGCGAGGGCGGTGGGTGCCGGTTCATAGCCGAATTCCCCGCCGATGCCGAAATGCACCCCGACCCCGACGATCAATGGCGTGGCGCGGGACACCATCGAACCGGGGGACAGCACCCCGTCGCGCGGGGCTGCGGGGCGGGTGATCGCGAACAGCGCGGTCGACCCGAGCGCGACGATACCCATCGCGGCAAGCGGCAGGCGGCGGGAACGGGCCATCGGGGGCACTCCTTGCAGTCGCTCCTCCCGGCCGCCGCCTGTCGCGGCGGGGTCAATAGGCGTTGCGGTGAACCAGCACGGCGGCCGTGCGGAACAGGATCGAGATGTCGCGCGCCATGCTCCATCCCTGCAGATATTCGAGGTCGGCGCGCAGGCGGTTCTTCAGGTCGATGTCGCGGTGGGTCGCCCCGCGAAAGCCGCGTACCTGCGCCAGCCCGGTGATGCCCGGCTTCAGCGCGTGGCGATGCCAATATTCGCGATCGACTTCCCAGAACAGCTGCCCCCCGGCCAGCGAGCCGAGTGCATGGGGGCGGGGACCGACCAGGCTCATGTCGCCGATCAGGACGTTGAGCAGCTGCGGCAGTTCGTCGAGGCTGGTCTTGCGGATGAAACGGCCGACGCGCGTAATCCGCTTGTCGTCGCGCTGGGTGGAGGTCGCGCCGGTGCCGTCGAGCTGTTCAACCCGCATCGACCGGAACTTCAGGATCTTGAAGATGCGATTGCCGCGCCCGATCCGGTCCTGCCGGAACAGCATTGGCCCCGGCGAATCGAACTTCACCGCCAGCCCGATGAGCAGCAGCGCGGGTGACAGGAGGATGACCAGCGGCACGGTGATGGCGAGGTCGAGCGCGCGCTTCTTGGTCATGTCGCTGTAGCGCAGCGGCCCGCGCGCCACGACCAGCGTCTGCTTGCCCTTGAAATCGGCCAGCCCCAGCACGCCCAGCGACCCGAACCCGGAGGTCAGGATTTCGCCGTCGATCGAGGCACCGCGCATCAGCAGCGCCCAGTCATGCTGGCGTTCGGGCCGGCAGCGGACGACCACCCGTTCATATTTGCGCAGCAGCTCGGCGAAGCGATGCAGCATGTGCGGGTTGTTCAGGTCCGGCTCGATCTCCGCCTCCGGCGCGAAGACGGTGTCGCACTGCATCTCCTCGTTCCACTGCTCGCGCGGCACATCGTCGACGATCAGCAGCTCGGCGACCAGCTTCGGCGCGGCGGTGCGGCGGACGATCAGGACGAGGACCATGCGCAGCGACGCCATGAACAGCGCGCTGGCGGCCATGCCGATCGCCAGCCCCACGCGCGACAATTCGGTGCCGACCTGCAGGAAGAAGATCAGCGTCATGAAGGCGAGGAAGGTGATGGCCAGCGGGATCAGCGCCCGCCGCACTGATATGGTGCCGCTGGTCAACGCGTCGCGGCCATAGGCCTCGGTCGCGAACGCGATCATCAGATAGACGGGCAGCACGGGATAGGCGAGGTCGACCCCGCTGAGCGACAGCCACTTGCCATCGCGGAACAGCCCGGCCGCCAGGAACCCCAGCGCGATGGCAAGGATGTCGACCGTGATCAGCAACAGGTACAGGCGCAAGCGGACGTTGCGCCGATGCACGGCGCCGGTCAGCGACATTTCCTCCGCCCTGTCCCCTGCCATCTCCATCGAATCGTCAATCCTCTTACGACATGGCCGGAAAGTGGGCGCGGCCGATGCACAGGTCGAACTGCGCTAGCCCCTTTCCATTTCCGCAGCAATCTGCTTTTCGCACTTGCAGCAACGTAGAAGCGTTCGGCCGCGATATTGCAGCGGTGGATCGTGTCCGGCGAATGACGGTGCGCCGATATAGTGCAGGAGAGACGGGCATGACGACGATCTACGTCAACGGACGCTTTCTTGGTCGTTCGATGACCGGGGTGGAACGGTTCGCCCATATGGTACTCGATCGGGTCAACGCCCGGATCGAACGGGGCGAGGAGCCGCGGCGCTGGACCCTGTTGCTGCCGCCGGGGGTGGAGGCGCCGCAGCATTGGCGCGGCTTCACGGCCCGCACCGTGGGGCGCGGCGGCGGCCATGCGTGGGAACAGCTGCATCTGGCATGGGCGGCGCGCGACGGCGTGCTGGTGAACCTGTGCAATTCGGGGCCGGTGGCGCCGCACCGCGCGCTGACCATCGTCCATGACGCGCTGGTCTATGACATGCCCGGCAACTTCTCGACCCCCTATCGCCTGCTGCACCAGACACTGGGCCGCGCGTTGGCGCGACGGTCGCGGATCGGCACCGTGTCGCATTTCTCGCGCGACCGGCTGTCGTCGGTGCTGGGCGTGCCGGCCGCGGCGATCCCGGTGGTGCCCAACGCCGCCGACCATATCGATGCCGTCACGCCCGATACCGGCATCGTCAACACGCTGTCGCTGCAACCGGGCAAGTATCTGCTGTTCGTCGGCTCCTTTGCCCCGAACAAGAACCTACCGCGCGCGCTGGAGGCGTTTGCGCGGATCGCGGGGCCGCAGGATCGGCTGGTGCTGGTCGGGGCGGCGGTCAAGTCGTTCGCGCAGAACGGCATCGGCGCGGTGCCGCCGGGCGTGGTGCTGCCCGGCCGGATCAGCGACGAAGCGTTGATGGGCCTGTATCGCTCGGCCCGCGCGCTGGTGTTCCCCAGCCTGTACGAAGGATTCGGCATCCCCCCGCTGGAGGCGATGCGCTTCGGCCTGCCGGTCGTGGCCGGCGACATCCCGCCGGTGCGCGAGGTGTGCGACGATGCGGCGCTCTATTGCGACCCGTTGTCGGTCGATTCGATCGCGGCAGCGATGCGGACGATGCTGGGCGACGATGCGTGCCATGCCGATCTGGCCGCGCGCACCGCAGCGCGCAGCGCGCGATATGCGTGGGACGCGAGCGCGACGGCGCTGCTCGCCGCGCTCGATACGGTCGGCTGACCCCGGCACCCCGCGAATCGGGGGTGCCGGGCGCGCCGGTTCAGTTCGACCGGCGCCGCACCCCCAGCTGGCGGACGATGACGGTCGCCGACCCCGCTGCCAGCGCGACGACGCGGACATTGGCAAAGAGATAGGGGAAGGCACCGCTCGCCGCGGGCAGCGCGATCGGCCGGGTGCGCAACGTGAAGGTCGCCGCGTCGTTGACCCCCAGGTCGGTACTGGCAGCCGGGCCGGCCATGTCGAGTGACGTGACCCCGGTGCCGCCCGACCCGGCCGATGCGACGGTCGCCTCCAGCTGGATCGCGGCCAGATTGGCGGGCGTGCCGACGATTTCGACCAGCGCAAAGCCCTCCACCTCGTCGCTGGCGCGCAGATTGGCGTGATATTGCCCGCCCGACGTGCCGCCCAGCGCCTGTTCGAGGCGGAAGCTGCCGGCGGCGGTGAAGTCGATCGCCGCGCGCACGCCATTGCCGACGCCATCGGCATTGGCGACGCTCGACAGCACGGTGCTCCCCGCATTGGTACTGACCGCCGCCGTCCAGCTTGCCGGGATGTCGCCGGTCACGCCATTGCCCGCCGTGCCGCCGGTCGTGGCGGTGAACAGGTGGTTCGCCAGCAACTGCCGCCGTCCATTGGCCGGGGTGTCGATCGCGCCGCGCGACAGCACGCTGCGCGGCGGCACCAGCCGGTCGAGCAGCGTGGCAAGGCTCTTGCCATGCCAATAGGCACCCCGCCCGTTCTCATGGATGCCGTCATAGGCATAGCCGGCGCGAAAGGTCGGGGTGGCGGCGCCCGGCTGCATCACCACGGCATAGGAATCGTGGATATGGACCCCCGGCGTCTGCGTGCCATAGTCGGCGATCGCCGCGCGCAGATTGTTGAGCGCGCCGATCTTCTCGGCGGTGGCAAGGGACGATCCGCCGACCTCGTTCTCGATCACGACGGTCATGCCCGCCCGTCGCGCGGTGTCGGCGATCTGGCGCAGGTCGCGCATCGCCACCGCCGCTACCGTGTCGATCGTCACCACCTCGCCCGTCACGGCATGGGCATAGGTATAGGCCGGCGTGCCCGACGCCACCGCGCCGACATTGTTGATGCCGCCCTGGACGTACAACAGCCCTGCGCCGGTCGCGATCGCGGCGGGCAGGCGGGCGAGCATCTGGTCGGTGCGGTCGCCGCTGACGCCGAACGTCTCGCCGATCGTCATCCGCTGCCCCAGCAGGGCATTGGCCCAATGCAGCGGCGAGCGGGTGCCGCGGTTCATCTTTGCGGGATCGAGATAGAGCGCCGCCACCCGGCTGTCGCCGAGCGCGGTCACCACCTGCGACAACCGCCGGTCGGGCTGTACCGCCAGGCGACCGAGCGTGCCGATGCCGACGCCGATTCCTCCGGAATGATAGGCCATGGCTCAGGCCTCCCCGATCAGGTTGCCGGCGGTCGTGCCCGTGGCACGGACATGGCTGGCATGGACCGCGATATAGCTTGCATCGGGCAGGTTGCGGTACGTGACGTCGGCGGCGGCATTGATGCCGCGCAAGGTCACGTCGCCGCCGGTGCCGATATAAATCCCCTTTGGCGTATCCGCAAGCGGCTGAGTATCGTGCGGTACGATGGCGAAGGGGGAACGCGACGGGCTGCTGGCGCCATCGCTGCTGGTATAAATATCCACGCTGGTCATCTCCCATGGAGCTGCGGCACACCATGTACCGCGCTACCGTTGTTCTCTCTATGTTCCGCTATCGCTTGTAGGAAAGTTGTTTTTTAGAAGCACTATGCAGGCAATGCTGCACTGCGACATAAATCTGTGGCGACGGCTGTACCTCCGCGGCATTGGCGGATATGGGCGGGCAGGCGCGCGAGTCGCTGGGCGTTGGCATCTGGAATGGAACATGAGCGGATTTCTCACGTCGGTCCGGCGCGACCTTAAACGGTTCGCGTATTTCGAACGTGCGGCGCTGTCGCCCGCTTTCGTCCTGCGGATGTTCCTGCTGACCCAGGGGTTCCAGTTCGTGCTGGCCCGGCGGCTGTCGGACCTGCTGGCGCGTATCCCGGTGGTCGGGCGTCCGCTGCGTCGCATCTGGTGGTGGTGGACCTGCCGCCGGTTCGGCGCGGAGATCGCGATCGGGGCGACGATCGGCGATGGCCTCTATATCCCGCATCCCTACGGCATCGTCCTGGGCGTCTGCACCGTGGGGGATGACGTGACGATCCTGCAGAACGTGACCGTCGGTGCGCGCGGCGCGACCGATCCGGGCGGCGCGACGATCGGGCGCGGCTGCTACCTGTCGGCGGGCGCGGTGCTGGTCGGCCCGGTCGTGCTGGGCGCGGGCGCGGTCGTCGGCGCCAATGCCGTGGTGCTGGCCGATGTCCCGCCCGCCGCCACCGCCGTCGGTATTCCCGCGCGCATCGTCGCGCCCCGCTGAACCCAAGGATTTTCCATGCGCATCCTCAGCATCTCGTCCTTCTACCCGCCGTTCGTGATCGGCGGCGCGGAAATGTGCGCGCAGAACCTGACCGACTGGTTCGTCGCCAACGGGCATACGGCCGCGGTGCTGACCGCCGCGCCGACCCCGGCGGACGAGGCATGGGGCGTCGAGAAGGACGGCTATACCGTCTACCGCGTCGGCACGCCGCATCTCTATCCGGTCGCCGCCGCCAACCGCCAGCCGGGCTGGAAAAAGCCGCTATGGCATTTCCAGGACCTGTTCGACCCGCGCAACGAAGCCGCGTTCGACCGCGCCATCGCCGACTTCAAACCCGATTTCATCCACATCCACTGGATTCAGGGGCTGGGCTATAACGGGCTGAAGGTGATCGCGAAGCACGACATCCCGACCGCGATCACGCTGCACGACCTGGCGCTGGCCTGTGTCCGCACCACCATGTTCCGCGGCACCGACGAATGCGTCGGCCAGTGCGGCACCTGTCGCTTCAGTGCGAAGGCGAAGCTCGGTTTCCTGCGACAGGTCCCGCGGCTCGGCTTCATCTCGCCGTCGCAGGCGAACATGGACCGGGTGATGGACCTGCTGCCGCTCGACAGCTATCCGCACTTCACCATCCTCAACCCCAACCGCTACCCCAAACCCGCCACCACCCACGTTTCCGATGCGGTGACGCGGCTGGTGTTCACGGGGCGGCTGGAAGAGACGAAGGGGATCAACTTCCTCCTCGAAATTCTCGAACCGCTGGCGGCCGAGCATCGCTTCACCCTGACCGTCATGGGCAAGGGGCCGGAGGAGGAGGGGCTGCGCGCCCGCTATGGCCATCACGACTGGCTGACGCTGGCGGGGCACGTGTCGCAGCAACAGGTGTCGGACACGATGGCCGCCGCCGACCTGTTGATCGTGCCGTCGCTGTGGGCGGAAAATTCGCCGGGCGTGGTGATCCAGGCGCTGGCCAACGGGCTGCCGGTGATGGGCAGCAACAAGGGTGGCCTGCCCGAACTGATCGAACCCGGCGTCAACGGGATGCTGGTCGAGCCGGGTGACGCCGATCGCTGGCGTGCGGCGATCGTCGACGTGCTGCGCCATCCCGAACGGATGGCGGCACTGCGCGACAGCACGATCCGTTCGGCCGACCGGTTCGACTACGACCGGCTGGCGCTGAAGATCATGGACGCGTTCGACGTGATCGCCCGGCAGCCAGCCCGCGCCTGACGCATCGGATCAGATGCGCGCGGCGATGCCCAGCTTCGCCGCGCCCGGCATGTCGATGACGACCGGCATCTCGCCCACCGGCACGATCCGGTCGGCGGACGGGCCGGTCGTCGCCGACTGGCACAGGGTCCGCGCGGTATAGTCCGCCGTGCCGCCGATCGTCAGCCGACCCTGCTTGCCCGGTACGGTGCTCCACGCCACGACCTGCAGGCCGCGCGGGGTGACGATGCGGATGATGGTCATGCCCGCCGTCACTGAATCGACGGCCATCGCGGTCGATTCGCGGATCAGCTTCGCCGCATCGGCAAAGCCGCAGCGCCCGGCCTTGGCCGCGCCGCTGGCGTCGTACAGCCCGAACCTGCTCTCGATGTCGCTGAGATCGGTCGACGAATCCTTGAGTTCATAGAACCAGCTCCCGCCGATCCACGGCAGCGCGGCGGTGTGCAGCAGGAATTGCGGCACGTTGGTCGCGACCACGGCATCGGGCACCGAACAGGTCAGCGTGCCCGTGGGCCAGCCCCATTCCGAGATGTAGAGCGGGATGGCCTGTCCGGCATTCGCCTGCGTCAGCCGCGACTGGAGGCGCATCAGCCGCTGGATGGCGACGGTGGCGGTGCGCAGGTCGGCGCGGGTGCAGTGGTTGTACAGGTGGACCGACACGCCGTCGGCCTGCTTCGCCGCACCTCGCGCGACGACATCGCTGATCCAGTCCCAGTCCTCGTCATTGCCGCCGGCGCCGATCACGACCTTCGCGTTCGGTGATGCTTCCTTGATCGCCCTGGCGGTATCGATCGCCAGCGCGGCGTAATAGCGTGATGCGCGCGGATCGTCGGCATCGCCCGTGCTGGTCAGCATCGGCCGGTCGCGCGCGGCGGTGATGTTCCATTCGTTCCAGATTTCGTACAGCGCGTCGCGACCGGCGGTCGCCGCCACCGCGCGCTGGGCGAATTTCGCGAAGGCGGCGCGGGCCGCCGCCTCGATCGGCGGTTCGGTCCCCGGTATCGCCGGATTGCCGTTGTTCAGGATCAGCATCGGCCGCGCCGTGGTGCGGCCCATGAAATCGGTCAGCGCTTTGGGCAGATATGACCCGTTCAGATCCCAGTCAGGGGCAAAGGCGTTCCAGTAGATGTCGTCGCGAAACGCGGTGGCGCTCAGCTCGCCGATCCAGCGTGCGGCGGTCGCGGGGTCATAGCCTGATTTCTGGGCATAGGCGAAATGGGTCGCGACGCCGATCTCGTACGGGACGGATCGGCGGGGCAGGTCGGTCGCGGCGAAGACGATCGGGATCGCGGTGGCATCGACCGGCAGCGCAGAGGCGTCCACCCCCGTCGCGCCGGTGCTGCCGGAGGGGGAAGGGCTGGGCGTCGGTGTGGGTGTCGGCGTGGGCGCCGGCTGGGTGATGACGACGGACCCGGTGGTGCCGCTGCCACTACCCGACCCCCCGTCACCGCCACAGGCGGCGAGGAAGGGGAGGATCGCCAGGATAAGCGGCGTACGAACGGGCAGGTTCTGGATCACCCGGCCGATGCTAGGGTCAACAGCTTGATAACCAGTAAAAACAACGGGAACGGTACGTTTTGCACGCGTTGCAGCATTTTTGGTGCAGTGCATCATTAACAGGCCCCCGGAAACACCCGGATGCTTGACCGCGGCGTCGGAAACGGGCACCGGATGAAGGATATGACGATAAACTGCCACCGGAATATGCGGTTTTTGCTGCAGCGCGACAAAGCCTTTGGCACGACGTCGATCGTGGCCGGCGCGATTCTCGCGGCGGTCGGCAGTATTGGCACGGCGCAGGCGCAGGAGCAGCGGCTGGGTGTGCCGCTGGTGCCGGTACTGCCCGTGTCGCGTCCGATTATCGTCGAACCCGGCCTGTCGGTAACGACGTCGGGCGAAGTCGCCTATGACGACAATATCTTCCGGACCGATTCGGATCGGACCCCCTCGGTCGAGGATTTCATCCTCACGCCGGGCGCGCGTCTGGTCTATCTGTCCCAGATCGGGTCGAACGATGTCCGGCTCGACGCTGATCTGGCCTATAGCTACTTCACGCAAAACCCGGATCGCAGCCGGGGCCGCGCCGATGTGCGGGGGCAGGCGACGTTCCGCATTGCCGGCGCTTGTCAGGTGACGCCATCGGCACGGCTGCTCAAGCAGCAGGCCGATTATGGCGACATCAACGCCGCCCGCGACAATTTCCAGACGCTGAGCGACCTGTCGCTGCGCGCCAGCTGTCCGCGCACGGTCGGCCTGTATCCGGTCGTCGACCTCGATCGACGGACCACGGTCAACAGCCCGGCGTTCGACTTCGCCGATCTCAAGACGGTGTCGCTCCTGGCCGGTGTCGGCTATAACCGGCCCAGCCTCGGGCAGGCGGTGTTCTACTACCGCTATCTCGATAACAGGCGCCCGACGATCGACGTGACGAACCGGATCGACCAGATCGGCGTGACCTTCAACCGCGCGGTCGTCAGCACGGTGACGCTGAGCGTCGATGCCCATTATCTGAACGTGCAGTCGCGCGGCGCGAACGTCCGCCCCTATCGCGGGGCCGGCTGGGATGCCGCGCTGGAAGTGCGGCCGGTGCCGGCGCTGGAGCTGACGCTCAAGAGCGGCCGGCGGATCGTGAACGATTCGCTGGTGCCCGCCGGCTATGCGATCCAGACCGACTACCAGGTCGGCGCGGAGCTGACGCTGGCCGAACGGACCCGTCTGCGCGCCGGCGCGTTGTTCGGCAGCCGCCGGTTCCGGGGGGACCCGCTGGTCATAGCGGTTCCCTTCGCCAGCGACGATTTCCAGTCCTATACGCTGGGTGCCACGCGGCAGATCGGCGCGCGGCTGAATGCCAATGTCGATGCGCAGTACAGCACGCGCAACACCGACACCGCATTCAACCAATATCGCTTCACCCGGCTGGTGGCCGGGGTGTCGTACCGGTTCTGACCATGGCAACGGCGTCCCGGTCGGAACGCATGAACTTCAGAGGACAGACTATGAGTCGTTCGCATCATTTCCTGTTCGCGCTCGCCCTGATGGTGCCGGCGGCTGCCTCGGCGGGGCAGGGCGTGGCCCCCGCGCCGAACGCGTCGTCGCCGACGGTCGCATCCTATGCCCTGGGTCCGAACGACGAGATCGACATCAAGGTGTTCGGGCAGGACAACATGTCGTTCCGCACGCGAATCCGCGCCGACGGCACGATCACCGCGCCCTATCTCGGCAATGTGCAGGCGGCGGGCCGGACGGTCGCGCAGCTGGGCCAGGCGCTCAGCCAGTCCTACCAGGCCGGCGGCTATCTCAGCCGTCCGTCGATCAATGTCGAGGTGACGAGCTACGCCAGCAAGACGGCGACCGTCCTGGGCGCAGTGGAAACCGCCGGCCTCTATCCGCTCGACCGGCCCTATACCGTCGCGGCGATGGTGGCGCGGGCCGGCGGTGCGCGCACCGACGGCGCGAACAGCGTCATCCTGACCCCGCTGGGCGGCCAGCCCGAGCGCCTGTCGCTGGCCGATGCGTCGGGCATGGCGACCCGGCTGGTGCAGCCGGGCGACACGCTGTTCGTGCCGCCCGCCGAACAGGTCTATGTCTATGGGCAGGTGCAGAAGGGCGGCGGCTTCCCGGTACAGCCGGGCATGACCTTCCGCCAGGCGCTGGCGCTGGCCGGCGGCCCGACGCTGGCCGGATCGACCCGGCGGATCGAGGTGCGTCGCGGCGGCAAGCCGCTCGACAAGCCCAGCCTCGACGATGTGGTCCAGCCCGAAGACGTGCTGGTCATCAAGGAAAAGTGGTTCTGACGACGGCATCTGGTGCTGATGGTCGATGGCGTTCGGAGTGGTGGCGATGAGTTTTGCGGATTTTCTGGGGCGCGTTCGCGACTGGCTGACGGGCGGTGCGTCCGCGTCGGCCAGCGGACTGCCGCTGCCGTCGCATGACGCAGCGCCGCGGCTGACGCCGATCGTGCCGATGGCGATGCCGGCCGCGCCGATGGGGTCGCCGGCCGTGTCGAACGATGGCGCGAAGTCGCGGCGCGCGCGCATCCATGCCGCGTTCGATACCGGTATGCCGGTCGAAACCCGTGCCGGGCTGGCCGGACGGTCGGTCGAACTCGACCGGCTGGTCGAGGCGGTGGTCGAACATGGCAAGCACGGCATCGTCTTCGGCGCGCGCGGATCGGGCAAGACGTCGCTGTCGCGGGTGTTCGGCGACATGGCCGACGAACAGGGCGCGATCGTCCTGTACAATCTGGCCAGCGGCGACCTGAGCTTTTCCGACCTCTATCGCCCCTATCTGACCGAACTGGTGTCGATCCCCGGCGCGTCGCTGCGACAGGGCGACATCGCGCCGCTGCTCGATGCGCCGTTCGACGCGCGGCATCTCGCCAGCCTGCTGGCGGAACGGATGCGCCGGCCGCTGGTCCTGGTCCTCGACGAATTCGATCGCGTCGAATCGGCGGCGACGAAGGCGGAGGTCGCGGCGCTGATGAAGCTGCTGACCGACATGCGCGCCACGACCCGCATCGTCGCGGTCGGTATCGCCGCCAATGTCGAGGACCTGATCGAGGGGCATCCGTCGCTCCGGCGGCACATGGTGTCCGTGCCGGTCGGCGGGATCGGCGTCGACCCGCTGAAGGCGCTCCTGGTCCGCTGCTGCGAGCAGGCGGGGATCACCATCGAGGACGCCGCCGCGTCGCAGGTCGCCGCCGCGGCGATCGGGTCGCCCTATCACCTGCGGCTGTTCGGACTGAACTGCGCCCTGGCCGCGGATCGCGCCGGGACGTCGGTGATCGATACCGCGATCGTGCGACAGGGGCTGACCGAAGCCTTTGTCGAATGGCGGACGCTGAGCGCGGCGAATGCCGACCTGCTGGTCCGCTGTTCCGACCTGCCGGCCGGGCCGCGCTTTGCCATCGCCCTGATCGCCTATGCCGCGGCGATGCGGACCCGCATCGACCGGGCCGAGATCGAGGTGCTGGGCGCCGAGGATTGTTCGGTGAGCGGGGCGGATGTCGACGCCGCCTTTGCCGCGTTGTCGCCGATCCTGACCCCCAGCGCGCTGGACGGGCAGTATCTGTTCGACGATGCGCTGGCACCGCAATTCTATCTGCTGCTGCAAGGCGGCAAAATTGACCTGCAATCGTCCGAACGGGGGCTGCGCGCCGATCTGCGCACCCTCCTGGACCAGGGAGCGCGACCGGAATGACCAGTTTCTCCGACCTGATGATGGCGATCCGCCAGCGACTTCGCCTGGTGCTGATCGTCGGCGGCGCGGTGTTCCTGCTGATCGCCGTCCTCGGCTTCCTGCAGCCGCGCGCCTATACCGCCAATTCGTCGCTGCTGATCGACCTGACGCAGCGCGAACAGGGGCGCGAACCCAATCCCGCTTCGGATACGAGCGCGTCGGTGATCGATTCGATCATCGGGACGCAGGTCGACATCATCCGCAGCGGCGCGGTGCTGGAGGAGGTCGCGCGTCGCGCACCGCCGTCCAGCCCGGCGATCGAGGAAGCGACCGATCCGGCGGTGCGGATGCAGCGCGCGATCGCGCTGCTGCGTCGCAACCTGGTGGTCGCGACCGGCAAGGGCAGCAACGTGGTCCAGCTGGCCTATACCGCGCCGACGCCGGAGGAAGCCGCCCGCACGCTGAACATCGTCACCGAAGTGTTCCTGACCAAGCAGGTGACGCTGCGCAGCGCCGCCGCGCGCGAAAGCGCGAAATGGTATGAGGCGCGCATCAACGAAGTACGCGGACGGCTGGAAACCGCCCAGCGCCGCCTGTCCGACTTCCAGCGGCAGCGCGGCATCCTCGGCGTGAACCGCATGGACATCGAGGCGGAACGCGCCCGCGGCCTGTCGAACGAGCTGGTCGTGGCCGAGGCCGCCACCGCCGCCGCCCGCCCGAAATCGGGATCGACCGCTGCACCCGAAGTCGCCGGATCGACGATCGTGCAGGACCTGCAGCGCGAAATCGGCGTGCAGGCGGGCAAGGTCGCCGAACTGTCCAAGACGCTCGGCCCCAACCATCCCGACATGCTGGCCGCCAATGCCCAGCTGTCCGCGCTGCGCGGACAATTGGGTAGCGCGAAGTCGGCACAGGCGCAGGCGCTGAGCGCGGCCAGCAGCCAGGCGGCGCAGCGCGAAGCGAGCCTGCGGTCCGACCTTGCCCGCCAGCAGGAGCGGATGGTCGCATTGTCGAGCGTGCAGGACGACCTGAACGTCCTGCAGCGCGATGTCGACGCCGCGCGCCAGACCTATGACACGGTGCGCCAGCGCTTCAACGAAGCCACGCTGCAGAGCGAGATTTCGCAGGCCAATACCAGCCGCCTCGACCCGGCCGAACCGCCGCTGTTGCCGTCCAAGCCGAACCTTGTCCTGTGGCTGATCGCGGCCATCGTGCTGGGCGGTGCGTCGGGCCTTGCGGCGGCGATCGGGCGCGAGATGCTGAGGCCCCGGCTGCGCACGCCGTCGGGTGCGGCGCAGGCACTCGACCTCGACGTGCTGGCCGACCTGACCGATTTGCGATCATCGTCGAACGGCCGTTGGGCCGCCAACAAGGAGGTATCGGCGTGAGGCTGCGTTCCAGCGCGGGTGACGCGCATGTTGCGGGAGTCGATCCCGCGCCGCGTGACGGGGTGGCCCTTTCGGGATCGGGCAATGTCGACCCGATGCTGGTCGCGGCCTTTTCGATGGACGACCGCTATGTCGTCGCCATCCGCGGCATCCGCAGCTCGATCGTGCAGAGCTATGGCGATGTGTCGCGCGACACCCGCTATTGCGCTGTGATCGGGCTGGACTGCGACGAGGCGCTGGCGGTGATGGCGGCCAATCTCGGCGTGGTGATGACGCATATGGGGGCATCGACGCTGGTCGTCGACACCAACCGCGCCGCGCCGCGTGTCGCCGGCCTGTTCGGCGCCGCCGATGCCGCACAGGTGCAGCAGACGCCGATCGCCGGCCTGTGGGTCGCGGGCACCGGCAGCGCCGATGGCCGGTCGCAGGACCCGGTCGAGCGCCGCCCGCTGATCGAGCAGCGCGACGAATGGAACGTGCGCGTCGACCAGGTCGTGTCGGTCATGGCGCTGAACGACGCCAATGGCGCGGCCAGCATCGCCAACGCGCTGGCGGGGTTCGACGCGGCCGTCCTCCTGATGCGCAAGAACGTCACGCCGCTCAAGCGTGCGCGCTCGCTGATCGAGGCACTGGACCAGCACCGCGTCCCGATCGTCGGCACCGTGCTGGCCTGATCCCGATGGCTGCCGCTCCACGCCCAACCGCATCTGCCGCGCCGCGCATCCTGCATGTGTGCGACAGCATCATCGGTGGGACCGGCAGCTATCTGGCCGAACTGCTGACGCCGCAAGCGGAGCGGTACGGGGCGGATGCGCTGCTGCTGTTGATGCCGCGGCAGCATGTCGACCATGTCGAGCCGCGCCTTCGCGACAGCGGCATCGCCTTTGCCTATTTCGACCGGCCCAACCGGCTGATCGGCATGGTGAAGCTGTTGTTCGCCTATCTGGCGGTACGGCGGCATTTCCGGCCGGACATCGTCCATGCCCATTCGTTCGGCGCCGGGGTGTCGACCCGGATCGTCCACTGGTCGCGCCGGCCGCGCCTGTTGTTCTGCCCGCATGGCTGGGCGTTCAACATGGCCGTCGCGCCGATGGTGCGACGGGTGATCGTGGCGATCGAACGGCTGCTGGCGCTGCGCACCGATCGCATCCTGCTGATTTCGGGGCATGAGCGCGAATCGGCGGAAGCGGTCGGGATGCCGCGCGACAAGCTGGTGACCATCCCCAACGCCATCGCCGCCGATCCGCCGGCGATCCCCGCCGCCGCGTGGGACGATGCGCGCATCAAGCTGCTGTTCGTGGGACGGTTCGACCGGCAAAAGGGGCTGGATCTGCTGATCGACGCGATCCGCCCGCTCGGCGACAAGTTCGCGCTGCGCGTGGTGGGCAGCCCGGTGGTGGGCAAGGCGACCGATTTCGGGCCGCCGCTCGATTTCGTCGACTTTGTCGGCTGGCGCGACCGCGATGGCGTGTCCGCCGAAATGAAGGCCGCCGATGCGGTGGTGGTGCCGTCGCGCTGGGAAGGCTTCGGACTGGTCGCGACGGAGGCGATGCGCCTCGGCAAGCCGGTGATCGCGTCCGATGCCGGCGGGCTGAACGACATTCTCGACCATGGCCGCTTCGGCATCAGCTTTCCGGCGGGCGACGGCGCTGCGCTGCGCGACGTCCTTACCCGGATCGATGCCGACACGCTGCGATCCTATGGTCCGCGCGGCCATGCCCGGTTCCTCGATCGCTATACCACGCAGCGCATGGTCGATCAGGTTGACGAGGTGTACCGGGCGATGTTGCGCTAACCGACGGTACGAAACCGGCATTGGTTGGCGATTGCAATCCGGCTTGTTGCTGCTACGCAGCAATGCTGCATGAATTTGTTAGACTTTTTCTGACAGTATCTAGCGTAATGTCCCTGTCGGGAATCAGATGGATAATAGCATGGAGGAGCGGCAGGTCAGGTTCGATGCGCTGGATTCGTGGCGCGGGATCGCCGCACTGGTGGTGGCGTTGTTCCATTTCCAGGCGCAAGGCTATTTCTACGACCTGCCGATCATCCGCCACGGCAATCTGGCGGTGCCGTTCTTCTTCGTGCTTAGCGGCTTCGTCATCACCCATGCCTATCGGCGCAGCCTGAACGATCGCGGGGACGGCATCCGGTTCGTCATCCGCCGGTTCGGGCGGTTGTATCCGCTGCATTTCTTCACGCTGCTGGTGCTCGTCGCGCTCGAAACGCTGAAGCTGGTCGCGACGCATTTCGGGTTCAACAGCAGCGAAGGCCCGTTCCAGAACAGCAACAGCGTCACCGCGCTGGTCGCGAACCTGTTCCTGCTGCACGCGGTGATCCCGTTCCCCGACGTCAGCTGGAATGCCGCGAGCTGGTCGATCAGCACCGAATTCTATACCTATCTGATCTTCCTCGCAGTGTATCTGGCGACACCGCCGCAGCGGCGCATTCTGTCGGCCTTCATCATGTTCTGCGTTGCGGGCTGTTTCCTGCTGTACCTCGAACTGACGGTGCCGGGGCTGAACGTCGCGTCCGGCATGGGCATGGCGCAGTGCGTCTTCGGCTTTTTCGCCGGCAACCTGACCTATGAAGCGTATCTGCGGCTGCGGGACCGGCCGTTGTTCCTCGGCACGCTGCCCGAACTGGTCGCGACGGCGATGATGGTGTTGCTGTTCTGGTTCAAGCCGCGCTTCATCTCGGGCGACATCCTCGCCTTTGGCGTCGTCATTCTCCTGTTCGCGATGCAGGGCGGGGCCATCTCGCGCTGGATGAGCAACCGGGTTTTGCAGCGGCTGGGCGAGCTGTCCTATTCGATCTACCTGCTGCATTTCATCGTCTTCGCGCTGCTGTTCGTCGCGATCCGGCTGGTGCAGGCAAAGACCGGCTGGTCGCTGCTGACGCTGCACGACGGGATGGAGGTGATGAAGTTCGGGCCGTTGTGGCTGATGGACCTCGTGGCGCTCGCCTATGTCGGGGTCGTGCTGGTGCTGGCGATGATCACCTATCGCTGGATCGAAGTGCCGGGGCGGCGCTATTTCAACCGGGTGGCCAACCGGATCGGTGCGCCGGCCGCGATGAAGCCGGCGGCGTCGCGCGGCGTCTGACCGATCGCAGGGTGCTTGTACGACCTTATTTGGATCGAAGGCGTAACAAGCGGAAAACGCTATAAAAAAATGCATAACGGCGTTTTAGTCAGTTCGTTTAAAATCCGGCGTACTGCATTGCGGTAAGACAAGGGTCGAGTTCGACTGGAGTTTGACCCGTGCCCCAACCCGCCACCATACAGTCCTTCCTCGCGTCGCTCGGCATCAACGGCCATGCCGGCAACGCGAACGGTGCCTACACCAATTCCAGCATGGTACTGACCGCGCTGAATTATCTCGGCATTTCCACGGTACGCGACCGGTTCACCGACCTTGGCACCGGCGGCGCGTCGATCGCGGCGATGGCGGCGGCGGGGATTAAGTTCGACTTCGTGATCTCGTCCGACATGCCGGCCAAGGGTGCGGCGGGGTTGGCAAGCTATGTGTCCGGCCTGCAGGCCTTTCAGGCGAAATATGCCGGCAGCATCTTTGCGGTGGAGGGGCTGAACGAGGTCAATCTCCAGCCGTTCAACTATAACGGCAGCGGATCGCTGACCGCCGCCGCCGCCTATCAGAAGGCGCTCTACACCGCGGTGAAGGGCAACAGCGCGCTGGCCGGCATCCCGGTCATCAACCTTTCGGTCGGCCTGGAAAGCGACAAGGATTATGCCGCGCTCGGCGATCTGGGCGCATGGTCCGATTTCGGCAACGCCCATGCCTATACCGCGACCGGCTGGCAGTCGGACAAGGTGCAGGAAGCGTCGCTCGCCCGTGCGAAGGGGGCGTCGAAAGGCGATCCCGTCGTCATCACCGAAACGGGATATACGACGCTGGCCAGCGATACCGGGCTGGGCGTCAATGAAAGCGCGCAGGCCAAGCTGACGCTGACCGCGTTGCTACAGGCGTTCGAGAACGGGTCGAGCAAGACGTTCCTGTACGAACTATTCGACAGCAGCCTCGACCCCAGCGGCCATGCCCGCGAATTCAATTTCGGGCTGTTCAAGACCGACGGCACGCCCAAGCAGGCGGCGGTCGCGGTCCATAACCTGACCAGCATCCTCGGCTATGTCGATGCGGGCACCGGCACCCCCGACACTGCCGCCAGCGCCTATGCGTTGAAGGACGTGCCCGCCGACGGCCATTCGCTGGCGCTGGCCAAGGGCAACGGCGCCTATGACCTGTTGCTGTGGCGCGACGTGAAGGCGTGGGACAGCGCGACGCAGAAGGAGACGGTGACCGCGCCCAAGACGATTACGGTCGACCTGGGCGGCGTGCAGAAGACAGTGTTCGTCTATGACCCGCTGAACGGCACCACGCCGATCGCCAGCTATACCAATGTCAGTTCGATCACCGTCGCCGTCGGCGATCGTCCGCTGATCGTCGAGGTCGGCGCGAAGGGCGCCTTTACCGAGGTCAAGCCGACCGTCGCCGCCGACCTGTCGACCACCGCCGACGCGCTGGTCGCGCAGATCGACCGGCTGGCGAAGTCGACCGGGCTGCAATCGATCAAGCTGACCGGGTCCAGCGTGCTGCAGGTGTCGTCGGAGGCGACGATGCGGTACATGATGTCCAATTATGGCGACGTGCTGTCGAAGATCGCCGGCGGCTATTCGTTCCGCGTCGTCGAGGATGGGGGCGCGTGGAAGCAGGAGCGCAGCTACGACGCAGCGGGCCAGCGCACGTCGAAGGTCGATTACGGCTATGCGGCCGGCATCCTGACCAATGTCCACCGCGAACTGTCCGGCGGGACGGTGATCGACGAGGTGTACAAGGGCGGCAAGCTGTCGCTGAAGGTCACGGTGGCCGGCAATGGCGACAAGACGACGATCAATTACGACACCGCCACCGGCAAGCCGGTCGACATGGCGGAAATGCAGGGCGGCACCCTGACCTATTCGCAATATACCGGCGGCATCCTGTCGGCGCGGACCATCGAATATGCCGATGGCAGCCGCGAGAATGACAGCTTCGACGCCGGCGGCCGCCTCACCCGGATGGTGCGCGTCGACAAGGCGGGCGTTTGGACCACGACGCTGGTCGATGGCGCGGGCAAGCCGACCGCCGTCTATATCCAGCGGCCCGACGGCACCGGCGAGAACACCGCCTATGGTATCACCGGCCAGCCGTGGACGATCCAGCGCCAGGTGACGGCGGCGGGTGGCAAGGTGACGCTGGTCGAACGGCGTCGCGCCGACAACACGCTGGTCAACACCGAACGCTATCCGTCGACCGGCGGCAGCGTCGTCACCACCTATGACACGCGCGGTGCGAAGCAGCAGGAGGTGACCGTCGCGGCCAATGGCGACCGCACCACGCTGACCTACGACCCGACCCGCGCCGAACTGCTCAGCCGGGTCGAGCAGACGGCGGCGGCGGTGACCACCACCACCTATACCGCCGGCACGATGATCGAGCGTACCGTCGCCCGCACCGACGGCAGCCGCATGACCGAGAGTTTTGCGAACGGCATCCGTACGCGCATGGTCGAGGTGGCGACGGACAAGACCTTCACCACCCGGCTGTACGATACGACGACCGGCAAGCCGACGCGCATCTATGTCGACCGGGCCGACGGCACCAAGAGCAGCACCGCCTATGGCATCACCGGCCAGAGCTATGTGACCGAGGTGCAGGAGGTGAACAAGGCGGGCAAGGTCGTCTCGCTGGTGCGCAGCCATGCCGACGGCACGCCCGACTTCACCGACGTGACCGCAGCCACCGGCACGCGGACGATGACCAGCTATGACGCGGCGGGGCGGCGCACCGGCGTCACTATCCTGCCGCCGGGCGGCGGCAGCACGACCGAGGTCTATGACCCGGCCACCGGCGCGCTGAAGTCGCGCGTGACGCAAGGGGCCGACGGCAAGGTCCTGACCCAGAAGTTCGATGCCGGCGCGGTGGCCGAGCAGCTGGTCGAGGAAGGCGACGTCCGCACCAGCTACAGCTTCGACCAGGCGGGCAACCGCAAGTCGCAGTTGCAGGTCGACGGCGCGGGCAACAAGACGACGACGCTGTACGATACGGCCAGCGGCGCGATCACCGCCGTCTATCTGGCGCGGGTCGATGGCAGCGGCGAGACCCGGCTGTACGGCATCACCGGCAAGCCATGGACCAGCGAGGTTCAGACGACCGATGCCAGCGGCAAGGCGCTGTCGCTCGTCCGCACCCGTGCCGACGGCACGATGACCTATGGCGAACAGCGCGGATCGGGCGGGGTGGTCGCCACCACCTACGACTCGGCCGGGCGCAAGCAGGTGGAGACGACGACCGCTCCCGATGGCGGCGTCCTGACGCTGACCTTCGCGGCGGCGGGCGACATCCTCCAGCGGGTGACGAAGCCGGCGGCCGGCGGCACCACCACCGCGACCTATGCCAATGGCATCATCACGGGCATGGTGGCGGTCGCCGCCGATGGCGTGCGTACCTCGACCACCTATGCCGCCGGGGTGAAGACCCGCGACCAGATGGTCGACACGGCGGGCAACTGGACCACCACCCTGTTCGATGCGACCGGCAAGGCGACGCGGCGCTATGTCGCCAATGCCGACGGGTCGGGCGAGAATTTCGCCTATGACGTCACCGGGCAGAGCTGGACCAGCGAGCATCAGGTGCTGGACAAGACGGGCAAGGTCGTCGCGGTCACCCGCCGCAACGCCGATGGCAGCCTGGCCTATACCGACCGGCGGCTCGACAATGGCGCGCGCCAGCTGGCGACGTTCGACCAGCAGGGACGGTTGAAGCAGGACGTGACGATCGCGGCCGATGGCGGCGAGACGGTGTCCGATTTCGATCCGGCCAGCGGCCAGCTGCTGACCCGGCAGGAACGGTCGGCGCAGGGCGATGTCGCGGTGTCGCGCTTCACCGATGGCGCGCTCGCCAGCCGCCGGACGCAGATGGCGAACGGCACGATCGTGCTGGAAGCGTTCAAGGGCGACGGATCGTGGACCGCCGACACGCTGAACGCGGCGGGATCGAAGGTGAAGGCGGTGGCGGTCGATACCGCCGGGCAGTGGACGACGACGATCATCGATCCGGCGACCGGCCGCGCGATGCAGAAGTTCGTCGACATGCCGGGCAAGGGCAGCGAGAACACCGTCTACAACGTCACCGGCCAGAACTATACGACGCAGGTCCAGCGCCTTGATGCAGCGGGCAAGATCGTGTCGGTCGTGCGGACCGGGGCCGACGGATCGCTGCGCTACACCGAAACCCACCGCGCCGATGGCGGCATCGACCTGGCCTATTATGACGGCAAGGGGCGCAAGACGACCGAGGCATCGGTCGCCGCATCGGGTACCCGCGAAACCCGCAACTATGACGCGGCGACCGGCGCGCTGACCGCGGTCGTCACCGAAGCGAGCGAGGGCACCACCGCCGTCAGCTATACCGACGGCAAGCCGCGCCGCAGCGAGTTCAAGGGCGCCGATGGCAGCCGCCGCATCCGCGATTACGATGCGAAGGGGGTGCTGACCTCCGACGTCACCGTGTCGAAGGCGGGCGACTGGACCACGCTGAAATATGACGCGGCCGGGGTGCTGACCGCGCAATATGTGACCTATGCCGACGGCACGGCGGAGAACCGGCAGTATAATGCGTCGGGCGATCCCTATGCCGAACAGCGCCAGCGGCTGTCGGCGGATGGCAAGGTGGTGGCGATCGAACGCTATCGCGGCGACGGCACGCTGTCGTTCACCATGGCGGCGTCGGCCGATGGCGGGCGGACCGAATGGTATCGCGATGCACAGGGGCGGGTGGCGACCGAATTGCTGGTCCGCGCCAATGGCGACCGGGTCGAAACCCGGCTGGATCCGGCATCGGGCCAGCCGCTGGCCAGTACCCAGACGCTGGCCGACGGCACGCGGACCGTCTCGACCTTCCAGCAGGGGGTGTTGGTGCGCCGCGTGACCCAGCCGGTAACCGGCAGCCCCGTGACCGAAACCTTCTCGGTCGCCGGGCGCGACACGGGCGGGACGCCGTCGCTGGTCCGCACGGCGGTGCTGATCGGCGATGCGGAGGGGCGGATCACCGGCGGGATCGGCGACGAACTGCTGCTGGCCGACCGGCGCGGCATGGTGCTGACCGGCGGGGGCGGCGACGACCGCTTCTATATCCGCCAGGGGGCCAGCGCCACGATCCGCGATTTCGGCGCGGGCCACGACCTGCTCGACCTCAGCGCCTTTGCCGACAAGGGCTATCAACCGATGATCGCGCTGGAGGATGGCAACACCACCCTGCGCTTCGCCGGGGGCGAATCGATCACGCTGGTCGGCATCACGCCGGACCGGCTGCGCACGACCGATGCCGCATCGGGGGTCTGGTCGCTCGCCTGATCCGCGACGAACCGTGCAGGAACCCCGGTCCGACTGTGTCGGACCGGGGGCGGGCAACACAACCTTAGGGTTTTGATTCTATAGCTTTCCCCATCGGCCGACACGAACGGGACGAACAGTCCGGCGGGTCGGCTTTTCGGGGATGAGTGACACGGTGGTCCGGGCGCGTTTGCCCGGTGTCGGCGCACGCCCCCCTCGTTCGGTGAGTGGCGTATCAGATGATCTATCAGCAAATCCGGGACGATAGCGGGCTGACCGCGCTGGCCGCGGTGCTTGCGGTCCATCGCATCGCGGTCGACCCCGACCAGCTGCGCCATGGCCTCGGCCATTTCCATACGCTGAGCGGCGACGATCTGGTGCGCGTGGCCGGTGGCATCGACGGGGTGCGGGCCAAGAGCCGCCGGGCGAGCTGGGACGACCTGTCCCGCCTGCCGCTGCCGGCGCTGGGCGACGGGCCGGACGGCTGGTTCCTGATCGGGCGGATGCAGGGCGACCAGGTGCTGGTGCAGCGCGCCGGCCTGCCCGTGACGAAGGTCGAGCGCGCCGATTTCGAGGCGATGTGGTCGGGCGACATCGTGCTGGTCACCACGCGCGAGACGCCCCGGCTGAACCGGCGCGGGTTCGACGTCACCTGGTTCATTCCGCAGATCGTGCGCTATCGCCGGCTGATCGGCGAAGTCCTGTTGCTGACGCTGGCGCTCAACCTGCTCGGCCTTGCCGCGCCGCTGTTCTTCCAGAGCGTGGTCGACAAGGTGCTGGTGCATGGCACCGCCTCCACGCTCACCGTCCTGACGATCGGGTTCGTCGCGGTGTCGCTGTGGGAGACCGCGTTCGGCTGGCTGCGCACCCGGCTGTTTTCCGAAACCAGCCAGAAGATCGACGTGGAGCTGGGCGCGCGGCTGTTCCGCCATCTGCTGCGCCTGCCCCTCGGCTATTTCGAACAGCGCCGGGTCGGCGACACCGCGTCGCGCGTGCGCCAGCTGGAAACGATCCGCGAATTCCTGACCAACGCGTCGCTGACCGTGCTGATCGACCCGGTATTCACCGTCGTGTTCCTCGCGGTCATGGCGGTCTATTCGATGAAGCTGTTCGTCGTCGCGGTGCTGGCGATTCCCGCCTATGTCGGGGTGGCGCTGCTGGTCACGGGGCCCCTGCGCACCCGGCTCGACGACAAGTTCGAACGCGGTGCGGCCAACAACTCGCTGCTGGTCGAAAGCATCGCCGGTATCCAGACGATCAAGGCCGGCGCGGTCGAACCGCAATGGCAGGACAATTGGGAACGCAAGCTGGCCGGCTATTCCGCCGCGAACCAGCGGGTGATCGACCTGGGCAATACCGGCGCGCAGGCGATCCAGCTGATTTCCAAGCTCAACATGGCCGCGATCCTGTATTTCGGGGCGCAGGCGGTGATCGCACAGGACCTGACCGTCGGCGGCCTCGTCGCGTTCAACATGTTCGCGCAGCGCGTGTCCGGCCCGGTCATCCGCATGGCGCAGCTGTGGCAGGAATTCCAGCAGGTCCGCCTGGCGGTACAGCGGCTGGGCGACGTGCTGAACCACCGGGTCGAACCGGGCAGCTTCAGCCAGACCGCGTTGCCGCCGATCCGGGGCGAGGTGCGGTTCGAAAAGGTCCGCTTCCGCTATGGCGAGGACGGCCCGTGGACGCTGGAGGACATCGACCTGACCGTGCCGGCGGGATCGACGCTGGGCATCGTCGGATCGTCGGGATCGGGCAAGTCGACGCTGACCAAGCTGCTCCAGCGGCTCTATGTCCCCGCCGCCGGGCGGGTGCTGGTCGACGGGACCGACGTGGCGCAGATCGACCCGGCATGGCTGCGGCGGCAGATCGGGGTCGTGCTGCAGGAAAATATCCTGTTCAACCGCACGATCCGCGAGAATATCGCGCTCAGCAACCCCGCGCTGCCGATGGAGCAGGTGGTCGAGGCGGCGGAGCTGGCCGGCGCACATGAATTCATCGCCCGCCTGCCGCAGGGATACGACACGATGGTCGAGGAACGCGGCGCCAACCTGTCGGGCGGTCAGCGTCAGCGGCTGGCCATCGCCCGCGCGCTCATCAGCCGCCCGCGCATCCTGATCTTCGACGAAGCGACCTCCGCGCTCGATGCGGAGAGCGAGGAGATCATCCAGACGAACCTGAAGCGGATGGCGGCCGGTCGCACCGTCATCATCATCGCCCACCGCCTGTCGGCCATCCGCCAGTGCGACCGGATCGTCGCGCTGGAACGCGGGCGGCTGGTCGAAACCGGGTCGCATGACGAACTGCTCGCCACCGGCGGGCGCTACGCCGATCTTCACCGACGCCAGATGGGCGTCCTGTACGGAATTACCGCATGAGCGCGCTTGCCCACCATTGGTCGACCATCCGCACCGCGCTGGCCGAGGATCGCGCCGAACGCCGGTCGACCCGCCCGTCGCTCGAACACAGCTTCCTGCCCGGCGCGCTGGAGGTGATCGAGCGGCCGGTATCGCCGACCGCGCGCGTCACCGCGTGGCTGCTGCTCGGTGGCCTCGCCGCGACCGGGGCGTGGCTGGTGCTGGGCCGGGTCGATGTCGTCGCCTCTGCAGAGGGGCGGATGGTGCCGGCGGAATCGGTCAAACTGGTCCAGTCGGCCACCGGCGGCGTCGTGCGCCGCATCTGGGTGCATGACGGCGACCGGGTGACGCGCGGCCAGCCGCTGGTCGACCTCGATCCGACCCTGTCCAGCGCCGACGAGGCGCAGGCGCGCCAGGCGCTGCTCGCCGCCGAGATCGACGTCGCGCGCAACGCGGCGATCGTCGACGGCCTGAGCGGCGGGCGCGGCATCTTCACCGCCCCGGCGGGCACCCCGGCCGAGGTCGCCGATACCCAGCGCCGGCTGGTCGCGGCGCAGCTGGCCGGCGCGCGCGCGGCGGAGGCGGGCTTGGCCGCCGCCCGCCGTTCCGCGCTGTCCGACGTGCAGGCCGCCAGCGAACAGGTGCGCACCTATACCGCCAACCAGCCGCTGCTGGACCGACAGGTCGCCGCGGTCGAGACGCTGGCGCAGCGCGGCTATGCCTCGGGGATGCGGGTGCTGGAGATGCAGCGCCAGCGCCGCGCCGAAGCGGGCAATCGCGACGTCGCGCTGGCGCAGCGCACGCGTGGGCTGGCCGAAGCGGGCCGTTATGGCGAGGAACTGCAACGCAGCCGCCAGCAGGCGCGCCAGATGGCGCTGGCCGACCTGGCCAAGGCGCAGGCCGACGCGATGCAGCGCCGCGAGGAACTGACCAAGGCGCAGCAGCATAGCCGGATGCAGCGGCTGGTCGCCCCGGTCGATGGCACGGTGCAGCAGCTGGCGGTCCATACGCTGGGCGGCGTCGTCGAACCGGTCCGCGCGCTGATGGTGGTGGTGCCCGACGGCACGGTGACCATGGAGGCCAAGCTGCTGAACCGTGACATGGCGTTCGTCCGGGCGGGGCAGGGGGTGGCGGTCAAGCTGGAGGCCTATCCCTTCACCCGCTACGGCACGGTGCCCGGCCATATCGTGTCGGTCAGCCGCGACGCGGTGCAGGAGGACAAGGGGCCGTCCTATTATGTCGCGCGCATCGCGCTCGACCGTCGCACGATCGACGTCGCCGGTCGCCCGGTCCCGCTGGCCCCCGGCCTGACCGCCACCGCCGACATCCGCACCGGCCAGCGCCGGTTGATCGAATATCTGATCGACCCCGTCAGTCGCGACGTGTCCGAAGCGGCGCGGGAGCGGTAGGGCGCGTCAGGTGCGGCTATGCGCCGATCAGTTGCCGGCTATGCTTGCCGAAGATTGTCCGGATGGTCGCCACGATCAGCGCTGACAGGGCGATGACGCCTGCGAGCAGGATGAAATAGGCGACGAACCCATGCAGGAACGGCAGCTTTCCCGCATTGGCGAGCATCGTGATCGCGGCAACGATGTAATAATGAACGAAATAGATGCCGAAGCTGATGTCCCCCAGATAGTCGATCTTGCGCGGCAACCGTTCGGCGACGCGGAACAGCAAGCCGACAAGGCCGAGGCAGACGAGGATTTTCGTCAGCAGCATGATCGGGTCCAGCATCGGTGCGTCGTGGGCGATCGGGATGGGAATCAGGATCGCCGCGATCAGCAGCGGCCATAATCTTGCCAGCAGGGGAATAAGCGTGTCACGCTTTCGGCTGACCAGCATACCCAGCAGGTAGATCGGGCCGAAGAATACCGCATTCTGGAGCGGATTGGCATCTCCCACCGCACGTCCGACAAACAGCGCGATCACCAGCCACGGCAAGAAGATCCAATAGGCGCGGGGATGGTCGTCGATCCACTTCAGCACCGGCGACAGCAGGTAGAAGATAGTCATCATCGGGATGAACCAGAACGGCGCCAGCGATGCGCCCGTCAACAGCATCAGCGCCGCCAACTGGATCGGTTGATCGGCGGTGACCAGCCCCACGAACTTGTCGAGCGGCTTCAGTCCCAACGCATAGATGGCGATCGCCGGCAGCGACACGAGAACATATGGCAGCAGTACGTTGCGCGCCTTGGTCTTGAGATACGGACCATAGGAGAAACGGTGCAGCAGATACTGGAACAGGAAACCCGACACGAAAATGAACATGATGTTGATGTGTCGGGTAAACAGCGACACCAGTGGCGAGCGGACGACATCGCCACTCGGGAACGGGTCGACGCAATGGGTCGCGACGACGATCACGATCGCGATCGTGCGCAGCACCTGGATATAGTGCAACTTCTCGCGGTTGCCTTGGATTGCGGCGCGGCCAACCATTCTTCTCTACCTTGAACCTGTTATTGGCGAATGACGTAACCGGCATACGGCATCGCTGCGTCACTGCGACGAGGCATACACACCCGGTTGCGTCCCTATCATGTCGGAAGCGCGGTTTGCGTACCGTTGCCCAACGGCCTGCGCGAACGCAGCCAGCCTGCCGCCGGAGGCAGGAACATATCGCTGAAGGCATAGGCGAGCATGATCGTTGAGGTGGACGGGCCATAGCACTGAACGGTGATCGCATAGAGGTTCAGCACGGTGATGAGGACCAGCTTGTCGTAGTGACGGCCCTTGCTGACGCCGGTGACCATGCCGATGACGAGTATGATGAACGGTACGCCCATCATGATGTAGGTCGCCACGTAGAAATTATCGACCGGCACCAGCAGGTCGGCCATTGCCGTATACCCCATCGGGTAGGTGAAGCAGCCGATGCCGCAGCCGGAGATCAGTCCGACCGGAAAATTCTCCGACAGCCAGGTAAAGGGGAATACCCAGGTCCGGCTGATCCGGTCCTGCATACTGAACAGGGTAGGATCGATCGTCGTGAGGTCGAAGCCGCCCAGAAAGATCATGAGAATGAACGGAATGAACACCGTCAGGAAAGACAGTCGGGCGATCTTGCGGGAAGTCTCCAATCGGTCGGTGCTTCTGAATTCAAAATACAGATAATAGGCGACGAATACTACGAACGTGATCAGCGCAGTCTTGCTCGTCGACAATTGGATCGCGCTGTACATCGGTATCCAGATCGCGAAGTTTACCAGCCGCTTGAAATGCCGATGCACCAGGATGTAGGGGAAGATGCACATATAGGCGGCCATCGTCGACTCACCTGCGAAGCCGCCATAGCGGATCTTGTCACCCGCCCACCAGACTTTGCCGACCCGCTTCACCTGCCCGAAATTGTCGAGCGCCTGACCGATCCAGGGGAATTCGACATGGGGCGACAGGAGCAGGCCGACGATCGACATCGCGAAGATTGCGATGAGGGTCCAGCGCGCCCAGCGAAGTTCCGTTACGGAGCGCCCTGCTAATGCGGCCCCGACGAAGAACGGCAGGAACAACTTGACCGAGGAGAAGGCCGCGAAACCGTCGGTTTGCATGAACAGCGCGCCGACCGCCGTGGAAATCGCGAAGGAACAGACCAGCAGGATCGCAAAGGGCGACCTTTGCTGCCACCCGATGACCCAGGCAAAATAGCCTAAGGCGACGAAGCTGAGGATGTCGGGGATGAACCAGACCACGCCCAGGTGCGCCAGCGACAGGAAGTAGCGCAACGATCCGGTCAGCATGTCGCGAAACGCAAACATGCACATGACAGCGACGATCAGCGGAAACGCCTTTTCCCCGACCCCGGCCGTGGCGAAGGTAGCGGCCTTCCGGTGCCACCGCCGCACGGGCATATCGTCTGCGAAGGTCGTGGCCATGGTCAACGCGGTCCCGGTTCGGAAGTGATAACGATGCCTTCCCGGCCTGGCGCCGGTTGTCCGTCGCCGCGACCGGTGCTGCCATAGCGGCTCCAGCGGCGATTGAGCAGTCGCAATAATGGCTGTTCGATCCAACGGTGTACGATCGCCGCGCCGATGATGGCCGTCGCGATCACCGCGGCAAGGAATATCGCCGGGTGCAGCGCCGCGAGCGACAGCCGCGCATCGAGCAGTTCGACGGCGTGGATCGCGAACGGGTGCGACAGGTACAGTGCATAGGAGGCGTTGCCGCCGGCGATCGCCAGCGCGATCCAGCGGGTGTCGCGGCGCGGCTCGAGGCCCAGCACCCCGCCGGTCACGATCAGCGCGGCGGGAATGCCGCCGGTCACCACGCGATCGACCGTCTCGAACGCCCGCAGCTGGTACAGCCAGATGGCCAGTGCAAAGCCCGCCGCCACCATCGCCCATCCCGTCACGGCCGATACCCGTCGCCCGGTCAGGAACAGGTGCGCGATGCCGATGCCCATCAGGAACTCCAACGTCAGCGGCAGGCCCCAGAAGCGGATCATCCGCCAGTCGGGCGGCGTCGGCGATGCGATCGCGATCAGCAACAGGATCATGCCGACGATCAGCGCCATCCCGCGCGGCCGGGCGAACAACAGGCCCAGCGCGAAGACGGCGTAGAACATCATTTCATAGTTCAGCGTCCAGCCGAGCGTGAACAGCGGCGTGCAATACAGGTCGCAGGTCGGCCCCGGCAGGAACAGATAGGAAAAGACGATGCGCGCCGTCGACGGCAGCGGCGTGTGCAGGATCAGCCCCATCACCAGCACGAGCGTGGTGAACAGCCAGTAGAGCGGCACGACGCGGATGATCCGGCGGCGCAGGAAATCGGATGCCACGCCGCGCTGTCCAAACCGGCCGTGCATCATGTAGTACATGACGAAGCCGGAAATCAGGAAGAAGACATCGACGCCCAGCCCCCAGTCCAGCGGAATGAAGCCGTAGCTGCCCGCGACCTGCGGCGCGCGGGCTACCAGCGCCTGCTGGGCATGGCCGCACAGCACCAGGAAGGCGGCAAGGAAGCGCAGGACCTGCAGCGAATCGATTCGACCGGAACGCATTCGCCACCACCTTGCGCGAGTTTCGCGGACCGGCCGTACATCGGCGCTCGCCCCGCCGCTGTCGGTCCGTCGCGGGCGGGCGCCGCGCGACGGCGCTGGCGTCGCTTGGTGGTCGGCCGAGAGCATCCGCATCTTCAGCTAGTTAAAACTCCCTGTGCCGTATCATGCTGCGCTGCGTCAATGCCGAAAATCATGACCGGCGCGTACCGTCCTGGCGGGCAGCTTTGTATTGCTGCATCGCATCATGAACATGGACGCAACCATCCTGATCGGCTAGCAGGCGCCGGCCGTCCGGCCCCATCGGTCGTCGTAGCGGAGAAGTAGCAGAACGATGGCCTCTCTCGTCTCACGCCTCATGCGCAGCGGGATCGTCAGCCTTGGCATCCGCGCCGCGACGCTGTTCTTCCGCTTCGCGCTGTCCTTTTACGTCGTCAGCTATCTCGGGCTGGAGGCGGCCGGCATCTATGGCCTGGCGATCGGCGCGATCGGGATCGTGCCGGCGCTGCTCGGCTGGGGGCTGAACTATTTCGTGTCGCGCGACGTGGTCGGCATGACGCCCGACAGCGCGGCGCCGCTGGTGCGTGACCGGCTGACGGTGACGATCCTCTCGCTGACGCTCGGCACGCTGGTCGCCATCCCGCTGATCGTGAGCCAGACCGGCGGGCTGTCCGACGTCTATATCCTGATCCTGATCCTGCTGTGGCTGGAGACGCTGGCGCTCGACGTCTACATACCGCTGGTCGGGCTGGAGATGGCGCTACAGGCCAACGTGCTGGTGCTGGTCCGCTCCGCCCTGTGGATTCCGGTGGTGGTGGTGCTGGGCATGGTGGCGCCGGCGTTCCGCACGCTGGAGACGGTGTTCCTCGGCTGGATCGTCAGCCACCTGCTGGCCATCTGCCTGTTGTTCGTGTTCCTGCGCCATTGGCCGGTGCGCGCGGCGCTGAACAAGCGGGTCGACCGGGCGGGGATGTGGATGCGTATCCGCAACGGCTGGTACATCTATCTCAGCGACCTGGGGCTGGTCGGCCTGAGCTATGCCGACCGTTTCATCCTGAACGCGATGCTCGGGCTGGCCGCGACGGGCGTGTACAGCTTCTACTGGTCGATCACCAACGCGCTCTACACGCTGCTCAGCACCGCCGTCGTCCAGCTCGCGCTGCCGCGCATGATCCATGTGCGGCGACAGCGTGGGCTGGCGGCCTGGACCACCGAGCTGCGGCGACAGGTCGGGCGGGTGCTGCTGTTCTCGATCGGGTTGAGCGTCGCGATCTTCCTTGCGACCGAAGCGATCATCCGGTTCAGCCCGCCCGGACGCTTTCCGGTCGAACGCACGCTGTTGCTGCTGATGCTGGTCGCCGCCGTGCTGCGCGCCTGCGGTGACTTGTTGAGCGTCGGGCTGACCAGCGTCGGCAAGGACCGCGTCTATGCGATCACCAATGTCGGCGGCGTGATCCTGACGCTGATCCTCAGCACGGCCAGCCTGTGGGCGTTCGGGCTGATCGGTGCGGGTATTTCGGCGATCTGCACCGCGCTGGCGCTGTGCATCGTGCGGGTGCTGTACCTGCGCACCCTGTCGGACGACGCCCCGCCGCCCCTTTCGAAGAATGCCAGCGCCGAGTGACACGGGCCCGGTCGGACATGGCTTGTCATTCCGCCCGAAGTCGGCAAGGCGATCCGTCGTAACGGAAACTTATCGGTCAGCCCGGTAGCTGGCCCAGGTCGTCTGGAGTGTCGCGAATGCGGATTGCGGTAATTGGTACGGGCTATGTCGGCCTGGTGTCGGGGGCGTGCTTCTCGGATTTCGGGCATCATGTGGTCTGCGTCGACAAGGACGTGGCGAAGATCGACGCGCTGCACGCCGGTCGCATCCCGATCTTCGAACCCGGCCTTGACGCGCTGGTCGCGCGCAATGTCGCCGCCGGCCGGCTGGAATTCACCACCGACCTGATCGAAGGGGTCAAGGGCGCCGATGCGGTGTTCATCGCGGTCGGCACGCCATCGCGCCGTGGCGACGGCCATGCCGATCTCGGCTATGTCCACGCCGCCGCCGCCGAGATCGCGAAGGGGGCGAGCGGCTTCACCGTCGTCGTCACCAAATCGACCGTGCCGGTCGGTACGGGGGACGAGGTCGAGCGCATCCTGCGCGACAATAATCCCGATGCGGAATTCGCCGTCGTCTCCAACCCCGAATTCCTGCGCGAAGGCGCGGCGATCGACGATTTCAAGCGGCCCGACCGCGTCGTGATCGGCGGCCATGACGACCGCGCGATGGTGGTGATGCGCGAAATCTATCGTCCGCTCAGCCTCAACCGGTCGCCGGTGATCGAAATGTCGCGGCGCGGTGCCGAGCTGACCAAATATGCGGGCAATGCGTTCCTTGCGACCAAGATCACCTTCATCAACGAGATCGCCGACCTGTGCGAAAAGGTCGGGGCGGACGTGCAGGAGGTCGCGCGCGGCATCGGGCTCGACAATCGCATCGGGTCGAAATTCCTGAACGCGGGGCCGGGCTATGGCGGGTCGTGCTTCCCCAAGGATACGCTGGCGCTGCTCAAGACCAGCCAGGACTATGAAGCGCCGCAGCGGATCGTCGAGGCGGTGGTCGCGGTGAACGACAACCGCAAGCGCGCAATGGGGCGCAAGGTCATCGCCGCGATGGGCGACGATGTGCGCGGCAAGACCGTCGCGGTGCTGGGCCTCACCTTCAAGCCCAATACCGACGACATGCGCGACAGCCCGGCGATCGCCGTGATCCAGACGCTGCAGGATGCCGGGGCCGCGATCCGCGCCTATGATCCCGAAGGGATGGAGCAGGCGGCCAAGGTGCTGGACGACGTGACCTTCTGCAAGGGCACCTATGAAACGATGGAGGGGGCCGACGCGCTGGTCATCGTGACCGAATGGGATGCGTTCCGCGCACTCGACCTGCCGCGCGTCCGGTCGCTGCTGTCGCAGCCGGTGTTCGTCGACCTGCGCAACATCTATCCGCGCGACATGATCGAGGGCGCGGGCTTCGCCTACACCGCGGTCGGCCGCTAGCACCATGTCCACCCCGATCCTCGTCACCGGCGTTGCCGGATTCATCGGCCACGCGGTCGCCCACCGGCTGCTGGAGCGGGGCGAGCGGGTGATCGGGGTGGACATCGTCAATGACTATTACGATCCGTCGCTGAAGGAAGCGCGGCTGTCGACCTTCAACGGGCGGCAGGAATTCACCTTTCACCGCGCCGACATCGCCGATGTGCCGGCGATGGCGGCGCTGGTGCGCGACCATAAGGTGACGCGGGTCGTCCACCTCGCGGCGCAGGCGGGGGTGCGCTACAGCATCGACAATCCGCACGCCTATGAACGCTCGAATCTCGCCGGGCATCTCTCGATCCTCGAAGCGTGCCGCCGCGCACCGGGCTTCGTCCATCTGGTCTATGCCTCGTCCAGCTCGGTCTATGGCGACAAGCCGATGGGTGGGCAGGGGTTCAGCGAGGACGAACCCTCGGTCGAACCAGTCTCGCTTTATGCGGCGACCAAGCGCGCCTGCGAGCTGATGAGCCATGCCTATGCGAAGCTCTACGGCTTTCCGCAGACGGGATTGCGCTTCTTCACCGTCTATGGCCCATGGGGCCGGCCCGACATGGCCTATTTCTCGTTCACGCAGCGCATCCTGGCGGGACAGCCGATCGAGGTGTTCGGCGAAGGGCGCATGGCGCGCGATTTCACATATATCGACGACATCGTCGACGGAATCGTCGGCGCGCTCGACCATCCGCCGGAATCGGGCGCACACCGCGTCCTCAACATCGGCGACAGCCATCCGGTCGGGCTGATGGACATGATCGCGACGCTGGAGCGCGCCATCGGGCGCGACGCGGTGAAGGTCATGAAGCCGATGCAGCCGGGCGACGTCACCGCGACCTATGCCGATGTGTCGAAGCTGCGCGAACTGACCGGCTATCAGCCCAAGGTGATGCTGGCCGAAGGATTGCAGCGCTTCGCCGACTGGTATCGGGACTATTACCGGGTCGGTTGAGGGCGGACCGCGCAGGGCGGTCTCTACTGCAACGCTGCGCGCGCAATATCGGCATAGATTGCGGTGAGCAGCCGCAGGTCGTCGATCGCCACTGCTTCGTCCACCTTGTGCATCGTCGCGTTGAGCAGGCCGAACTCGACGGTCGGTGCCAGCCGCGACAGGAACCGTGCATCGGATGTGCCGCCGGTGGTCGACAGCTCCGGCGTCCGTCCGGTGTGCCGCCGGATCGCATTGGCGATCAGCGTGGAGAAATCGCCCGGCGGTGTCAGGAACGCCTCGCCCGATACCCGCCCGGTTACCACGGCGTCGGGCGCATGGGCATGGACGATGTCGCGCACCCGCTCCACCAGCGCATCGCCACGATGCAGGTCGTTGAACCGGATCGACAGCCGCGCCTGGGCATGGCCGGGGATGACGTTGGTCGCCGGATTACCGACGGTGATGTCGGTCACCTCGATGTTCGACGGCTGGAACCAGTCGTTGCCATGGTCCAGCACGACCCCCTCGATCGCCGCCAGTGCCGCGACCAGCTTCGGGATCGGATTGTCGGCCAGATGCGGATAGGCGACGTGCCCCTGCCGTCCGGGCACGTCGATCCAGAGATTGACCGACCCGCGCCGCCCGATCTTGATCATGTCGCCCAACAGCGCCTGCGACGTCGGTTCGCCGACCAGGATCAGGTCGGGGGTCAGATCGCGCTCCGCCATCCGGTCGATCAGCGCGCGGGTGCCATGGATCGCCGGCCCTTCCTCGTCGCCGGTCAGGATCAGGCTGATCGTGCCCAGATCGGTCGGCAGCGTTGCGGCGGCGGCGATGAACGCGGCGATCGCCCCCTTCATGTCGACCGCGCCGCGCCCGAACAGCAATCCGTCGCGCTCGACCGGGGCGAACGGGCCGCTGGTCCAGCCGGGCCCCGCCGGTACGACGTCCAGATGCCCGGCAAAGGCGAAATGCCGCCCGCCATTGCCGCGTACCGCCAGCAGGTTTTCGACCGGGCCGTCCGGTGCTTCGCCCGCCACGAACCGTTCGACATGGAAGCCAAGCGGCGCCAGCATCGCCTCCGCCACGTCGAACACGCTGCCCAGCGCGGGGGTCACGCTGTCACATGCTAGCAGGGCGTGGGTCAGGGCGACGACATCGGACATCGGACGGCTTTCGGACGAGGGAACGGGCAAGCCGCATCGCCCAGCCCCGCGGCGGATGCAATGGGCCACGACATTGCGGCGGGCGCACCACCCCCCTAGAGCCGGTGGCGATGCGTATCCTGTTCGTGATCCTTGCGGTGTTGCTGATCGTGCCCGACTGGTCGGGGGCGGAGCGCCTGCCGCTGCTGCGGCCGGGCGCGGCGCAGGTGACCACGATCCCGGTCGACCTGTTCCCCGGCGATCCGGCGCGCCGGCGGCTGGGGGCGCTGACCTATCTCGGCGGTGTCGAATTGCGGGGCGACGACCCGGTGTTCGGCGGCTTTTCGTCGATGCGGGTCGATGGCACCCGCTTCACCCTGCTGTCCGATGGCGGCGGCATCGTCCGCTTCACGATGGGCCGCGACTGGCGGGTCCGCGATGCGATGGCGCGCGAATTGCCCGGCGGTCCCGGCACCGGATGGGAAAAGCGCGATCGCGACAGCGAATCGATGGCGGTCCTGCCCGGTGGCGACGTGCTGGTCGGGTTCGAACGCGCCAATGCGCTGTGGCGCTACGACCATGACCTGCGTCGGGTGATCGGCCATCGTGCGCCGCGATCGATGCGTACATGGTCGGCGAACAGCGGGCCGGAGGCGGTGGCGACGATGCCCGATGGCAGCGTGGTGGTGTTCAGCGAATCGAATGCGAAGCGCGGGCTGAAAGGGTTCGCCGCGATTCGGCTGAACGGCAATCCGGTCGATCCGGCGGTGCCATGGTATCGGTTCCGCTATGTCGCGCCGCCCGATTTCGCGGTGACCGATGCCGTCGCGCTGCCCGACGGGCGGCTGCTGGTGCTGGTGCGCCGTTTCGGCCTGCCGCAGCTGTTCACCGCGCGGTTGCAGCTGGTCGAGGCGGGGGCGATCCGGCCCGGTGCGATCGTCACCGGTCGCACCATCGCTGCGTTCGAGGGGGATGCGATCCACGATAATTTCGAAGCGCTGGCACTGACCCGCGAGGATGGTCGCGACGTGTTGTGGATCGCGTCCGACGACAATCAGGCGTTCTGGCAACGCTCGCTGCTGCTGAAGTTCCGATTGGGGCGGTGAGGGGGCTGACTGTCGCTGGCGAATACCCTGCCGCGGACGTCATCCCGGCGAAGGCTGAGATCTCTTGGTCGTAGCGCGGGACAGGAGCCGCTTGCGGCCCCAGCCTTCGCTGGGACGACGTTCGTGGCGGGTAGGTAGCGCGACCGGTTCCGGACGCCCGTGATGCCTTGGCATTCGCAACCATCCGTTGCCGCCCTGAGCACTAAATACAGGGTGTCTCACACGCCAAAACCCCGGACGGCGGCGGGCCGTCCGGGGTTCCGGATCATTCGTCGCGTAGAGAGGCTTACGCTGCGGCGGCTGCCGCGACGGCCTTCTTCTTCACGTCACGCTTCAGGCGGCGGGCACGCAGCGACAGGTCGTCGTCGCTGGTCTTCAGCAGCCAGTTGTCGAGGCCGCCGACATGCTCGACCGAACGCAGGCCGTGGGTCGACACGCGCAGGCGGATCGAGCGCTCCAGCGCTTCCGACATCAGCGTGACGTTCTGCAGGTTCGGCAGGAACGTGCGCTTGGTCTTGTTGTTGGCGTGGGAAACATTGTGACCCACCTGCCGGCCCTTGCCGGTCAGCTCGCAGATGCGCGACATGATCGTTGATCCTGATTCTGTGTCGGGACAATGCCCCGGAAAGACGGCGCGGATAGCGTCGAACGGCCGCCACGTCAACCACAAGGGTGCGGTTGCAACCCTCGCCACGGCACCTGCGTTGTTACGGCAACGATTCGGATGATGACAAGATCGGGAGACGGTGGATGCGCGCATTTCTGGGGATATTGGGGTTGCTGGTCCTGGTCGTCGCCGCGTTGATGATCTTTCAGGTGATCGGCATTCCGCAGACGCAGCAGGGCGCGTTGCCGCAGGTGAAGATCGAGGGCGGGCAGGTGCCCAAGTTCGACGTGGAGGTGGGCAAGGTCGATGTCGGCACCGTCAACCGCACCGTCGAGGTGCCGACCGTCAAGCTGGAGAAGGCGGCCCAGTAACCGCTGGCGGGCATCCGTCGCGGCTGGCAAGGGGGGCGGCATGTTCGACGCCGCCCCGATGCGCAACGCGCTTGCTGCCGCCCGCGCTGCTGCCGATTCGGGCGAGGTGCCGGTCGGCGCGGTGGTGATGTTGCACGGGCAGGTAATCGCCACCGCCGCCAATGCGCCGCGTGCGCTGGCCGATCCGACCGCCCATGCCGAAATCCTGGCGATTCGCGCTGCGGCACGGGCGCTGGGCCGCGACCGATTGGAGGATTGCGACCTGTGGGTGACGCTGGAGCCGTGCGCAATGTGTGCCGGGGCGATCGCCCATGCCCGCATCGCCCGGCTCTATTATGGTGCGTCCGATCCAAAGGGTGGGGCGGTCGAGCATGGCCCCCGTTTCTTTACCCAACCGACCTGCCACCACCGCCCCGAACTCTATCCCGGCATCGCCGAGGCCGAATCGGCGGTGCTGCTGCGCGACTTCTTCGCCGACCGACGCGGCATTTGACCGTGCGATATACGGATCATATATGGTCCGTATATCGAAAGGATGGCGATGGGTATCGTGAAGATCGACGACGCGCTGCACGAGGAAGTGCGGCGGGCGAGCGGGGTGTTGTGCCGCTCGATCAATGCACAGGCCGAATTCTGGATGACGATCGGCATGATCGCGGAGGCCAATCCCGACCTGTCGTTTAACCAGATCGTGCGCAGCCGCCTTGCCGCCGCGCAGGTTCGCGCGGTCGCCGCCTGACATGGTCAAGTCCCCCGCCGAACTCGACCTGATGCGCGTGTCGGGTCGGCTGCTCGCCAGCGTGTTCGAGATGCTCGACCGCCAGCCGCTGGCCGGCATGTCGACGCTGGCGATCAACGATCTGGTCGAACGCTTCATCATCGACGACTGCGCCGGGCGTCCGGCGAGCAAGGGGCAGTATGGCTTTGCCTATGTCCTCAACAGCTCGATCAACGATGTCGTGTGCCACGGCGTGCCCGACGCCGCGGCGATCGTGCGCGACGGCGACATCGTGAACCTCGACATCACGCTGGAAAAGGACGGCTTCATCGCCGATTCGTCCAAGACTTATATGGTCGGCACCGTGACGCCGCAGGCGCGGCGGCTGGTGCAGGCGGCGCAGGGCGCGATGTGGGCCGGCATCGGACAGGTCCGCCCTGGTGCCCGGCTGGGCGACATCGGCGCGGCGATCGAGCGCCATGCGAAGAAGCTGGGGTACAGCGTCGTGCGCGAATATTGCGGTCACGGCATCGGCCGGGAGATGCACGAGGAACCCTCGATCCTGAATTTCGGCCGTCCCGGCACCGGCGCGGTGCTGCAAGAGGGGATGACCTTCACGATCGAACCGATGGTCAATCAGGGATCGCGCAAGGTCGTGCAGGAGGACGACGACTGGACCGTCGTCACCGCCGACGGGAAATTGTCGGCCCAGTTCGAACATACCGTCGCGGTGACCGCGACCGGAGTGGAGGTGCTGACGCTGCGTAGCGATGAAGTGCCGCCGCGCCGTCACTGACCTTCAGTATCCCCGCACAGGCGGGGATCCAGAGCCACGAGCGCAACGCTCCGTAACCCTGGACCCCCGCCTGCGCGGGAGTACGTTGGCGCTATTTCCTTAGCGCAGCTGATCCTGCTCGATCGGCACGATCTTGATCTCGACGCGGCGGTTCTCGGCGCGGCCTTCCTCGGTTTCGTTCGACGCGATCGGCTGGGTCTCGCCGAAGCCGCGCGTGCCGATGCGGGCCGACTGTACCCCGCGCGAGGTCAGGTAGGTCGCGACCGATGCGGCGCGGCGCTCCGACAGCGTCTGGTTATACGCGTCCGATCCGGTCGAATCGGTGTGGCCGTACACGTCGATATAGGTCTGGTTATAGTCGCGCAGCACGTCGGCGACCTGGTCCAGCGTCGCGCGGAACTGCGGCTGCACATTGGCGCTGTCATAGGCGAAGGTGATCCCCGCCGGCATGTTCAGCACAAGGTCGTCGCCACGCCGCGTCACTTCCACATCGGTGCCGGCGGTGCGGGCGCGCAGGTCGCGCTCCTGCTTGTCCATATACGCGCCGATCCCTGCGCCCGCGAGGCCGCCGATCCCGGCGCCGAGGATCTTTTCGGTGCGGTCGCGCCGGCCGCCGACGAGGTCGCCCAGCAGATAGCCGCCGACCGCGCCGCCGATGCCGCCGATCGCCGCCCGCGAGATGCTGCGCTCACCGGTTTCGGGATCGGTCACGCACCCGCCGGTCAGCAGCGCCGCCGACAGCGCGCCCGCGATCCAGAATTTCGAGCCGTTCGCCATATGAAGTCCTCCAACGTATCCGATTTCTTGGGTCTTGCCCGGAAAAACCGGGCAACGCGCCACTTGTTCCGCATCCGTTTTGAACGGTGCCTGACCGGCCCGGCGGCGGAATCGCACGGCGGGAGGCGACTCGCCGGTTGTGCACGGGGCGCCATTGCGGCATGGGTGGCGCAGTTCAATGGAACCTCTCACACCCTTCCCCTGGTTCGACGTCGTCATCATCCTCGCGCTGGTGGCGTTGAACGGCGTGTTCGCCATGTCCGAACTCGCCATCGTTTCCGCGCGCAAGGCACGGCTGGAAGGCCTGGCAAAGGCGGGGGGCAAGGGCGCGCAGACCGCGATGCGGCTGGCCGAAGACCCCGGCAAGTTCCTGTCCACCGTCCAGATCGGCATCACCCTGATCGGCATCCTGTCGGGTGCCTATTCGGGGTCGAGCCTGGGCGGGCCGGTCGGCGAGCGGCTGGTGCTGCTGGGCCTGCCCGAATCGCTGGCGGCCAATGTCGGCTTCGGCGTGGTGATCGGCGTGACGACCTTTGCCAGCCTGGTGATCGGGGAACTGGTGCCCAAGCAGTTTGCGCTGCGCAGCCCGGAGCCGATCGCGGTGCTGGTCGCGGTGCCGATGCTGTGGCTGTCGCGGATCACCGCGCCGTTCGTGTGGCTGCTCGACACCACCTCCAGCCTGATCTTCAAGCTGCTGCGCATGAACCGCGAATCGGAAAACCGGGTGACGGCGGAGGAACTGCACCTGCTGGTCGCCGAAGCCAGCAAGTCGGGCGTGATCGAGGAGCATGAGCGCTCGATCATCTCCGGCGTCGTCCGCCTCGCCGACCGTCCGGTGCGCGAGGTGATGACGCCGCGTACCGAGGTCGAATGGCTCGACGTCACCCTCGACGAAGCCGGCATCCGCGCGGCGATGGCGGCGACGCCGCACACCCGCCTGCCGGTGGCCGAAGGATCGGTCGACGCGGTGATCGGCGTGGTGCAGGCGCGCGACATCGTCGCGGCGATGTGCCGGGGCGAGCCGCTGAACCTGCGCACGTTGCTCCACGATGCGCCGGTGCTGCCCGATCAGGTCGATGCGATGGACGCGCTGCAGGCGATTCGCCGCGCCGATGTGCCGATGGGCCTCGTCCATGACGAATATGGCCATTTCGAAGGGCTGGTGACGCCCGCCGACCTGCTGCGCGCGATCGCCGGCGACTTCGCATCGGATGCGGAAGAGGGCGATTCGCCGCACATCATCCGTCGCGACGACGGCTCGCTGCTGGTGTCGGGACAGACGCCCGCCGACCAGCTGGCCGAACGCATCGGCATCGACCTGCCCGAGGACCGCGACTATGCCACCGTCGCCGGCCTTGCGCTCGCGATCCTCAAGCATCTGCCGACCGAGGGCGAGCATTTCACCGAACAGGGCTGGCGCTTCGAGATCGTCGACATGGACGGGCGCAAGATCGACAAGCTGCTGGTCGAACAGGCGGCATAGCCGGCGGACAATGCTGGCTGGCGCAAGATTTCCTTAATACCGACCGGTCTACCCATGCCGTGGAAGGTATATGGTATCAACGATGTCGGAGTCTGAACTGCTCGGGGTGGTGATGAACCATATGCGCCACGGCATCGTCGTCTATGACGATGCCGAGCGTATTCTAGCCAACAACCGGCACGTCAGCAGTATCTTCGGATTTGCCGAATCGGCGATTACCATCGGGGCGACGCTGTCCGAATATCTTGCCCGCATCGGCGATGCCGTCGGCTGGTCGCCGGAGCGGATTGCCGGTGTGATCGACAATCATCGGATGTGGGCCCGCGCCGGCGAACCGCGCCAGCTCGACCATCATTTCGACAGCGGCAGGATTTTCGAGATCAGCTTCATCCCGCTCGACCAGGGCGGGGCTGTCCTGACGTTCGCCGATGTCAGCCATGAGCGGCGCCTGCACAGCGTCGGCGAACGCCGCGAAACCCTGACCCGCGAGGCGGGAACGATGCTCCGCCGCGTCGCGGAGATCGCCGCGCAGAACCGCGTCGTCGCGTTCAACGCCAGTATCGAGGCGGCGCGGATCGGTGAGCGGGGACAGGCCTTTGCGGTCGTCGCCGACGAAGTCCGCCATCTCTCGCGTGAGACGTCCGACGTGCTGCACGACATCAACCGCGTCATCGAGGAGTCGCTGCGGCTGATATAGGGCCTGCGCCATCGCCTTCGGATCAGGCGTCCGCCCGCTACCCGGCCGCCGCGTCGCGGACCGGCGGTGCTACAGCTTGCCGAACGTCGCCTCGAACCCGGCAATGTCGCCCGCCGCCAGGAACCGCGCCTGTTCGACCCAGCGATCCTTGGTCATGCGCGGTGCGAACATGCCCAGCTGCGCGGAAATCGCATCGGCCTCGGCCGGGTCGAGCCTTGCCAATGTCGCGATGTCGGGAACCCCCTGTTCGACCAGCATCGCCGCGACTTTCGGGCCCAACCCTTTGAGGCGGGTAAGATCGCTATCCCCGGCCGTCGCCGCCGGGACGGGAGCGGGGGGCGTGGGTGCCGCGGCGGGCGCTGGGGCCGGCGCGACGACGGGTTCCGGCACCCGTTCGACCGGAGCCGCGACGACCCGCTCGACCGGAGCGGGCGGCGTTGCCGGTGGTGCGGCCGGTGCCACTACGGGCGGCGGCGGCGCCGCCTCCTCGACCGGCGTGTCACCGCGCTCCAGATGCCCGGCATCCTCCAGTTCCCGCACGCCCTGTCGCCGGGCACGGGCGAGCTTCATGCCATAGCCGATGCCGATCAGCGTCAGCACCGCCAGCATGGCGATCAGGACGAAATGGACCGTCGTCAGCGTGCCCAGGAAACCGGGCGATTGCAGGGGAGTGGTGCCGCTATCCATCGTCTCAATCCTTCATCGCCGCTTCGCGCGCAACTTCACGCCAGCCGATGTCACGGCGGCAGAAGCCCGGAAAGTCGAGCGCATCGACCGCGCGATACGCCGCACCCTGCGCGGCGGTCACATCGGCCCCGCGCCCGGTCACGGCCAGCACCCGGCCACCGGCGGTCACAACGCCCGCACCCTCTGAACGGGTTCCCGCATGGAACACGGTCGCGCCGGTCGCCTCCGCCGCGTCGATCCCGCCGATCGGCCGGCCCGTCTCCGGCGTGCCCGGATAGCCCGGCGCCGCCATCACCACGGTCAGCGCGCTATCGTCGCTGAACACCGGCGGTTCGACCTGCGCCAGCGTCCCCTGCGCCACCGCCAGCAGCACCGGCAGCAGGTCGCTGTCCAGCCGCGCCATCAGCACCTGGCATTCGGGATCGCCGAAGCGGGCGTTATATTCGATCAGCTTCGGCCCGCGATCGGTCAGCATCAGCCCGGCATAGAGCACCCCCGAATAGGGGGTGCCGCGCGCCGCCATCGCTCGCACGGTCGGCGCGACGATCGTCTCGATCGCCAGTTTCTCCAGCGCCGGGGTCAGCACCGGGGCGGGGGAATAGGCGCCCATCCCGCCGGTATTCGGCCCGGTATCGCCATCGCCGACCCGCTTGTGATCCTGCGCCGATCCGAACGGCAGCAGCGACACGCCATCGGTCAGCACGAACAGGCTGGCCTCTTCGCCCGCCAGGAACTCCTCGATCACCGCCTCGCCGCCGGGCTTTTCGAAGATCGCGGCGAGCGCTCCCTCGGCCTCCGCGCGGTCCATCGCCACCGTCACGCCCTTGCCCGCCGCCAGCCCATCGGCCTTGATGACCACCGGCAGCGAGAAGGGGGAGAGCGCGTTCAGCGCGGTGTCGAGGTCGGTCACGCGGACATAGCCCGCAGTCGGAATGTCGGCCTCGCGGCACAAATCCTTGGTATAGCCTTTCGACCCTTCCAGCTGCGCGGCGGCGGCCGATGGCCCGAACGTCGCGACCCCGGCGGCACGCAGATCGTCGGCGAGGCCCGCGACCAGCGGCGCCTCCGGCCCGACCACCACCAGCTTCACCCGGTGTTCGGCGCAGAAGCGCACCACCGCAGCGTGATCGGTGACCTCCAGCGGCACCAGCGTCGCGCAGTTGGCGATGCCGGGGTTGCCGGGCGCGGCATAAAGCGTATCGAGGAGCGGAGACTGCGCCAGCTTCCACGCCAGCGCATGTTCGCGCCCACCCGATCCGATCAGCAGGACATTCATGGACGATCGTTTCCCCGATTTTATGTCGAGCCGGCTCGTAGCCGAGCCGCGCGCGAACGACAACGCCGCGCCGGAAAGCGTCAGCGAACTCGCCGGCCGGCTGAAGCGGATGGTCGAGGGGGAGTTCGGTCGCGTCCGCCTGCGCGGCGAGATTTCGGGCTATAAGCGTGCTTCGTCGGGCCATGTCTATCTGGCGCTGAAGGACGATGCCGCGCTGATCGACGGCGTGATGTGGCGCGGATCGGCCGGTCGCCTCGCCTTCACCCCGCAGGACGGCGTCGAGGTGATCGCTACCGGCAAGCTCACCACCTATCCCGGCCGCTCGCGCTACCAGATCGTGATCGATCATCTGGAACTGGCCGGCGAAGGCGCGCTGATGGCGCTGCTTGAAAAGCTTAAAAGCCGGCTGGCGGGCGAAGGGCTATTCGACGCGGCCAAGAAGCGGCCGTTGCCCTTCATGCCGCGCACGATCGGCATCGTCACCTCGCCGACCGGCGCGGTCATCCGCGACATCCTCCACCGGCTGGCCGATCGCTGCCCGACCCATGTGCTGGTCTGGCCGGTCAAGGTGCAGGGCGAAGGGGCGGCGGCAGAGATCGCGGCGGCGGTGAAGGGGTTCGGTGCGCTACCGGAGGACGGGCCGGTGCGTCGCCCCGACCTCCTGATCGTCGCGCGCGGTGGCGGGTCGATCGAGGATCTGTGGTGCTTCAACGAGGAGATCGTGGTCCGCGCGGTCGCCGCCTCGCCGATCCCGGTCATCTCGGCGGTCGGCCACGAGACCGACACGACGCTGTGCGACCACGCCGCCGACCTGCGCGCGCCGACACCGACCGCCGCCGCCGAACTCGCCGTGCCGGTTCGCGCCGACCTCGTCCACAGCATCGCCACCTTGGCTCTGCGGACCGAGCGTTGCGCGCGGCGCTATCACGACCGGGGGCGGGAGCAGCTGGCGGCGCTGGTCCGCGTCATGCCGCGCCGCGACGCGCTGCTGGGGCCGCAGCGCCAGCGGCTGGACGATGTCGCCGGCCGCCTGTCGCTGGCGCTCGAACGCCGCGTCGCCACCGCGCGGCGCAGCCTCGACCGCCACGGCCATGCGCTGCGCCCCGCGATGCTGACCCAGCGGCTGGCGCAGGCCCGCGCCCGGTTCGACGGCACCGCGCGGATGCTGGAGCAGGTGAACCCCGACAATTTGCTGCAAAAGGGCTATGTCCGCGTCGTCGCCAAGGCGAACGGCAAGACGGTGGCCACCGCCGCCGATGCCCGCGCGGCCGGCGCGCTCCAGCTCCACTTCCGCGACGGCGTGCTGGACGCGAAGGTTGAGCGCCCCGGCGGCCGCGCCTATGTCGAGCCGACGCAACCCACCCTGCTCTGACCCGGAACCGCATATGCTCAAGCCCGAAAGCCGCCCCGCCAAGCTCCATTACCTCACCAACAACTTCCGGGTGCTGGCCGATGGCGATTTCGTGACCTGCGCGATCACCAGCACCCGCATCCCGCTCGAAGAACTGCGTTATTGGAACGCAGAGCGGCAGGAAGCCTATGTCGATGCCGCAGCGTCGACCAAGGCGCTGGCCCCGGAGTGATCGTTACCGCCGCCCTGATCGTGGCGGCGCCCGCCGCAATCCTGCTCGACGGCACGCCGGGGCAGGGCGCGGCGCTGACCGGCAGCGTAATGCCGGGCGCGACGCTGCAGCTGGACGGGCAACCGGTCGCGGTCGCCCCCAACGGTCGCTTCCTGATCGCGTTCGACCGCGACGCCGGCCCCGCCGCAACGCTGATCGCGACACTCCCCGATGGCCAGCGCATCGTCCGCCCCCTGGCCATTGCCCCCCGCAGCTGGCGGATCGAGCGACTGCCGACCCTGCCGCGCATGTCGCAACCCTCTGCAGAGTTCCAGCGCCGCCGCGCCCCCGAACTGGCGCAGATCAACGCCGCGCGGGACAAGACCACCGACGCACAGGGCTGGCGGCAACGCTTCGCCTGGCCGGTCAAGGGCCGCATCTCCGGCCTGTTCGGGTCGCAGCGCATCTATGCCGGCGAACCCGGCGCCTATCATTCCGGCGTCGATGTCGCGCGCCCGACCGGCACGCCGGTCACCGCGCCGGCCGACGGCGTCGTCATCCTCGCCGCGCCCGCGCCTTTCACGTTGGAGGGTAACCTGCTGATGATCGACCATGGCATGGGGCTGAACAGCGCGTTCCTGCACCTGTCGCGGATCGACGTGAAGCCGGGCGACGCCGTGCGGCAGGGGCAGGTGGTCGGAGCCATCGGCGCGACCGGCCGCGCCACCGGGCCGCACCTCCATTGGAGCATGAAGTGGCACGACGCGCGGATCGATCCGCTGCTGCTCGCCGGGCCGATGACGCCCTGACGGAACCGCCCGCACCGCCAAAACATTCCGCATCTGTATCAAAGGGGATTTCGACCATGCTGCGTGCCACCTTCCTCACCGCACTCGCCGCCACCGCGCTTGCCGGCTGCACCACCACCGGGGCCGGCATGGCCGGGGACAAGGCGATGCGCACCGCCACCGCGCCGCTGCGCACCGCCGCCGGGGCCGATGTCGGCACCGTCACCGCGACCGAAATGGCGGGCGGCGTCCAGATCAGGATCGACGCCCGCGGGATGCCCGCCGGGATGCACGGCGCGCATGTCCACACCACCGGCCGCTGCGACGCGCCCGACTTCACCACCGCCGGCGGCCACTGGAACCCGACCGCCAAGCAGCACGGCACCAGCAACCCCGCCGGTCCGCACGCGGGCGACGCGCCCAACCTGACCATCGGTGCCGATGGCACGGGGTCGGTCACGATCATGCTGCCCGCCGGCACGATGGATGGGCTGCTCGACGCCGATGGTGCGGCCTTCGTGATCCACGCCAATGCCGACGACTACAAGACCGACCCGTCGGGCAATTCGGGCGGTCGCATCGCCTGCGGCGTGTTCACCGCCGCCTGATTGCATGGCCGGCCTGGGCGGCGCATAGCGGCGGCATGACCACGCGACGCACCGTTCTGGCCGGCATGGCCGCCACCGCCACCGCCACCTTGTCAGCCCTGCCCGTCCGGGCGCAGGGGTGGCGGCAGGCGCTGATCGCCGGCACCTATGCCGCAAAGGGCGGGGCGGGCGTCTATCGCCTCCCCGCTGCCGGCCGCAGCTGGAGCGTCGGTGCCGCCGATCCCGCGCTGAAGGACATCTCGTTCGGCGTATCGCGCGGGGACATGCGCTATCTGGTCCGCGAAACCGCCGCCGGCCGGATGATCGCCACCGACCGCGACGGCAAGATCCTCGCCGACCTGCCGAGCGGCGGCGACGATCCCTGTCATGTCGCCATCGCCCCGAACGGCGCCCTGCTCGCGGTCGCGAACTATTCGTCGGGCACCGTCGCGCTCTACCCGCTCGCCGCCGGGATGCCGCAGCCGCCGATCGTCCGCCAGCATAAGGGCACCGGCCCCAACACCGATCGTCAGGCCGGGCCGCACGCGCACTGGGTCGGCTTCACCCCCGACAACCGGTTCCTGCATTCGGTCGACCTCGGCGCCGACGCCGTCTTCGTCTATCCGCTGTCGACCGGCGAGATCGGTGAGCCGGCCGTCGCATGGCGCGCGCCCGCCGGATCGGGGCCGCGCCACATGGCCTATCACCCGACGCTGCCGATCGCCTATGTCGTCACCGAACTGGCCAACACGCTGACCACGCTCGACGCGCAGTTCGACGGCACGCTGACGGCGCGCGCCACCACCTCGCTGCTCCCGCCCGACTGGCAAGGCATTTCCTACGGCGCGCATATCGCGATCGATAGCGCCGGCCGCCGCCTCTATGCCTCGAACCGCGGTCACAACAGCATCGCGGTGTTCGATCTGGCCGAGGACGGCAGCGCGACGCTGGTCCAGCATGTCCCGTGCGGCGGCGACTGGCCGCGCTTCTTCCTGCTGCTGGAGGATAGCGGCCAGCTGCTGGTCGCCAACGAACGCAGCGGCGATGTGGCGATCCTGGACGTCAGCTATGACGGCCGCCTGCGCCCTACGCCGCCGCGCATCGCGGTGCCGGGCGTCGTGTTCCTCGACCGGGCCTAAACCACCCTCCGTCATTCCCGCGAAGGCGGGAATCCATACACGCAGCGTTTCGCTTCCGTCGCCGACTCTGGCGCTTATGGATTCCCGCCTTCGCGGGAATGATGGAAAGGGCGCCAGGGTCGCGCCCGCCTACCGCAGCAAATCCGCCACCCTCGCCAGCTTCTCGTCCAGCACCCCCAGCATCGCGGTCCACCCGCCCAGCGCCTCCAGCTCGCCCGGCCCGTCCGAAATGCCGCGCAGGCCCATCACCGGCACCCCGAAGCGCGCGCAGGCGCGGACGACCGCATAGGTTTCCATGTCGACCATATCGGCATCGATCCGCCCATAATCGTCACCCCCGACGATGTCCGCACCCGTCGACAACCGCGCCACCGGCCAGTCGAGCGGCGTGCCAAGCGGCAGCACCGCACCAAAATCGGCAAAGGGCACCACCCCCTTCGCAAAGCCGATCCGCGACGCATCCATGTCGCGCCACGACACGCTGGCGACCTGCCACACCGACCCCAGCGGCAGCGTGCGCGACCCCGCCGACCCGATCGACACGACCAGGTCGGGCAGGGCGGTCATTCCAGCCAGCGCCTGCGTCGTGCCCACCGCCGCCTCGACCGGCCCGACCCCGGTTATCACCGGCACGAAGCGTTCCGCGAGGCGGGGTCCATATTCATGAGTGGTCGCCATCACGAACAGCACCTGCCGCCCCCCGATCCGCGTCGCCTGCATCGCCATTCCCCCGTAGTAATGGCGCCGTGGTGGCGACAGCGGCGAGCGCGGGCAAGGCCTTGCGCGCCTCCTCCTCCGCCAATCGCCGCCTGAACGCCTTCAGATTGGCCATCAGCAGCGCATCGGTCTCCGCCTGCGTCGCGCGATCCCACCCCTTGCTCGCCGGGAACCGCTCTGCTTCCGTTTCCGGCGCTGCGGTCACCCCACGCGTCAGCAACAGGCGCAACAGCCCGTCCGAATAGCGGCGCCGGTATCCGACCAGCTTGCCGCCATGCCAGACCGGTTCCTCCCACCCGTTGACCGCGCGTTCGAATGCCGCCTGCTCGATCGTCGGCGCGACCTTGGCCAGCGCCCGGTCCCACGCCTTGGCAAAGACCGGACAACGCTTGCGCATTCGATAGGCGGACGTGTTCGAAATCCGTGCCCGCGCACAGGCATCGCGCACGCACCCCGTCTGGCCCAGCGCCCGAAGAAACGCCCGCCGGCGCTGCGGCGTCCATCCGTCATGCCGTACCCGATATGGTGTCATCGCTCGCCCTCCCGCTGTGAAACGGGAACATTAAGCGAACAATGTCTTGTAGGAAAATGGACAGTCGTTCGGAACCGCCCGTGTCCCGACGGCAGGTTCGCATCCTGCTACTCCGACAAATTCTTCTATTATCGCTATTGCAAATCGAAATCATTTATGATGGACTAAAAGTGGGGCTTCCCGCGCTGATCAGGCGGATTCACCCACTTCCCCCCGCCGGACACGGTTGCTAAGGGCCACGGGTACAGCTCGATAACCTACCCGCGGCGGCCAATCCGTCGACGGCCCTCGGCCCGTCGAATCCCGCCCGCGACCAACTGGGAAGGATCCGCATGACCGCAATCGGCCAGGACACGCTCGGCACCCGCGACACGCTTACTGTCGGCGGCAAGACCTATTCTTATTACTCGCTGGCCAAGGCGTCGGCCAAGCTCGGCGACGTGTCGCGGCTGCCCTTCTCGATGAAGGTGCTGCTGGAGAACATGCTCCGCTTCGAAGACGGCGTGACCGTGACGCAAGAAGATGCGCAGGCGATCGTCGACTGGCAGAAGGATGCCCGGTCGGACCGCGAAATCCAGTATCGCCCTGCGCGCGTGCTGATGCAGGACTTCACCGGCGTTCCCTGCGTGGTCGACCTCGCCGCGATGCGCGATGCGATCACCAAGCTCGGCGGCGACGCGGGTAAGATCAACCCGCAGGTTCCCGTCCACCTCGTGATCGACCACTCGGTCATGGTCGACGAATTCGGCACGCCCAAGGCCGCCGAGCAGAATGTCGAGCTGGAGTACCAGCGCAACATCGAACGCTATGAATTCCTCAAATGGGGATCGAAGGCGCTCGACAATTTCTCGGTCGTGCCGCCGGGCACCGGCATCTGCCACCAGGTGAACCTCGAATATGTCGCGCAGGCGGTGTGGTCGTCGGAATCGACCGACGGTTCGGGCACCATCGCGTACCCCGACACGCTGGTCGGCACCGACAGCCACACGACGATGGTCAACGGCCTCGGCGTGCTCGGCTGGGGCGTGGGCGGCATCGAGGCAGAGGCCGCGATGCTCGGCCAGCCGGTGTCGATGCTGATCCCCGAGGTCGTCGGCTTCAAGCTGACCGGCAAGCTGGGCGAGGGCATCACCGCCACCGACCTCGTGCTGACCGTCACGCAGATGCTGCGCGCCAAGGGTGTGGTCGGCCGCTTCGTCGAGTTTTATGGTCCGGGCCTGTCGTCGATGACGCTCGCCGACCGTGCGACGATCGCCAACATGGCGCCGGAATATGGCGCGACCTGCGGCTTCTTCCCGGTCGATGACAAGACGATCGACTATATGCGCCTGACCGCGCGTCCCGAGGAAGTCATCGCGCTGACCGAAGCCTATGCCAAGGCCAACGGCTTCTGGCGCGACGAGAACGCCGTCGACCCGATCTTCACCGACACGCTCGAGCTCGACATGTCGACCGTCGTGCCATCGCTCGCCGGCCCGAAGCGTCCGCAGGACCGCGTCGAGCTGCCGAACGTCGACGACGTGTTCAACGCCGACCTCGAAAAGGTCTACAAGAAGGACGCCGCCAAGCGCGTCGCGGTCGAGGGTGCAGCGCACGACATCGGCGACGGCGACGTTGTGATCGCGGCGATCACCAGCTGCACCAACACGTCGAACCCGTCGGTGCTGGTCGCCGCCGGCCTCGTCGCGCGCAAGGCGAACAAGCTGGGCCTCAAGCCCAAGCCGTGGGTCAAGACCTCGCTGGCACCGGGCTCGCAGGTCGTTACCGACTATCTCGACAAGGCCGGCCTGACCGCCGACCTGAACGCGGTCGGCTTCAACCTCGTCGGCTATGGCTGCACCACCTGCATCGGTAATTCGGGTCCGCTCGCGGCACCGATCTCGGCCGCGATCAACGGCAACGACATCGTCGCCGCCTCGGTCCTGTCGGGCAACCGCAACTTCGAAGGCCGCGTGTCGGCCGATGTGCGCGCCAACTTCCTCGCCTCGCCGCCGCTCGTCGTCGCCTATGCGCTGAAGGGCACCGTGACGCAGGACATGGTCTCCACCCCGATCGGGCAGGGCTCGGACGGGCAGGACGTGTTCCTCAAGGACATCTGGCCGACCAACGAAGAGGTTGCCGACCTGATGGCCGCCAACATCGACGACGGCATGTTCCGTTCGCGCTATGGCAATGTCTATGCCGGCGACAAGCATTGGGCGGGCATCTCGGTCGAGGGGTCGGACACCTATAACTGGCCGACGTCGAGCACCTACATCGCCAACCCGCCCTATTTCGACGGGCTGGGCATGACCCCGAACCCGATCGCCGACATCGTCGAGGCGAAGCCGCTGGCGATCCTCGGCGATTCGATCACCACCGACCACATCTCGCCGGCCGGGTCGATCAAGGCCGACAGCCCGGCGGGCCAGTGGCTGATGGAGCGGCAGGTCGCTCGCGCCGACTTCAACTCGTACGGCGCGCGTCGCGGCAACGACAATGTGATGGTTCGCGGTACCTTCGCGAATATCCGCATCAAGAACGAAATGGTCCCCGGCGTCGAAGGCGGCATGAGCCGCTATGACGGCGAGGTCATGCCGATCTATGACGCGGCGATGCGTCACAAGGCCGACGGCACCCCGTTGGTCGTGATCGCGGGCAAGGAATATGGCACAGGTTCGTCGCGCGACTGGGCGGCAAAGGGCACCAACCTGCTCGGCGTCCGCGCGGTCATCACCGAAAGCTTCGAGCGGATCCACCGTTCGAACCTCGTCGGCATGGGTGTCCTGCCGCTGCAGTTCGCCGAAGGCGTCACCCGCCAGTCGCTGGGCCTGACCGGCGACGAGACCTTCACGATCACCGGCGTCGCGACCCTGCGCCCGCGCCAGGACGTCGAAGTCCTCCTGACCCGCGCCGACGGCACGACCGAAACCTTCGTGACCAAGTGCCGGATCGATACCGTCAACGAGCTGGAATATTTCCTGAACGGCGGCATCCTGCAGTACGTGCTGCGCAAGCTGGCCGCGTAAGCGGGACGGCCTGACGGCGGAAAAGGGCCGCGTCTTTCGACAAGGGAGGCGCGGCCTTTTTCGTTTCGAACAAGATGAACGGTCGTTAGCCATGGCTGGTATGTTGCCGTTTGGAACTCCTCGCTATCGCTCGGTATCTGAGGGGAAACGGGATCGATGGGTGAATTGCAGTCCGGGCTGAACCGCTATGTGGAGCGCGTGGCGATTGTCGACGACATCTGCCGCACCGATGATTACCGCTATGTGGAAATATACGGCGTCTGGGCCGATACCGGGTCCGCATTCCGGAACCAGTTCGTCCTGCGCGACCTCCGGCTTGCCTTGAAGGACCCGGTATATGTCATCCAGCAGGTTGGCGGTCTGGGAGAAGAGGTCGGAGCCTGGATTGCCTATACTTCCGATAAGGCACCCAGAATATACGTCGCATCCAATCTGCCGGCCAAGAGCGTTCCCCGCATTCGCGATCGGATTGCGGCTGTTCCGAATGTCATCCTCGAACTGGCGGCGATCGGAGCGGCCGGTCTGGCGGGTTGGCAGTATAGTTGGTGGGCGGCGCTCCTTGCTGGCGCCGCTATTGGCAGCCGTGCGTGGTATGGGCGGTTCAAGCGATACCGTGCCGAACGCCAGCTGGACATTGCCCGACAAGACCAAGCCAACATATTGGCACAAGCCGCACAGCGTCTGGGCGAACTGCGGAAAGCGTGGAACGGCGCGCAGGGTGGTTGCGAGGCGGACGACGCGTCTTGCCAGGATAACGAACCCGGTCCGCAACCTCGGTCCAATCCCGTCAACTGGTGGCGTACGAAATTAAAGCTGAGCGATACGGCAACACTGGCGGATGCCGAGCGGGCGCATCGGTCCTGTTTGAAAGAGTGTCACCCCGATCTGCACATGAACCTGTCGGAGCGGATGCAGGCATTGGCACGTGAGGAAGCACAGTTGCTCAACGCGGCAATGGAAGCAGCGCGAGGTCATTTTGCGTCGAACGGCCCGCAGGCTGCCGGGGCAGCGCGCTGAGAAGCGAAGGCTCGCGGAGGCGTTAAGGCTGGCCTTGGCGCGGCGCGCGTAATTATGGAGTTTCCTACAACGTAGGTCCCATGCAACCGTCGCAACGATTCTTTCAAACCATCCGAACCGCGCAATCTGGCGCCGCCTAAATCGCGGTCTCGCGCCAACACCGTGCAAGTGTGAACTTAGTGAACTTCGGCCCGTCACCCCGCCCCGCGCGCTGGCGGGGCAGGGCGCGCCGGTCACTTCTGGCAGGCGACGATCGCCTCGATCACGGCCAGCGTTTCCTGCGGGTCGCGGATCTTTACCGTGTCCATGCCCGCGGCCTTGGGGGCATAGTCGTTGCCGCCGGGGAAGATCGCATCGCCGATGAACAGCATGTCGTCGGTGGCGATGCCGCTGATGTCGGCCAGCTTGGCGAGGCCGGTCGCCTTGTCGACGCCTTCCTTGGTGATGTCGATCGACGTCGCGCCGCCCATGTTGATCGACAGGCCCGGCAGGCGCTGCTTCAGGTCGGCCTGGATGATCTTGCGCTTCTCGAACTTGGGGTCCCAATGTTCCTTGGCGTCGATCGGGGCCTGCTGGCCCAGCGCCGAGAAGGTGATCTGGCTGCCGCGATCCTCGATCCGCTCACCCCAGGTCTGTTCGGGAACGAAGCCGGTCGCCTCCAGTGCGGCGTCGAACGCCGACAGGATGTTCGCCTTGGTCGCGTCGTCGAACAGGTCGGCATAGACCGTGTTCCAGCGGCCATCGCCCCAGGTGTAGAGCTTGGTGCCGCTGGTCGGCATCATCCACAGCCGCGACAGGTCGGCACGCGCGGGCAGGCGGGTCGCGACCTGCTTTTCGAACTGCGGCCAGTCGCCGCCCGAAATGATCGCGACGTGCGCCACGCCCAACAGGTCAGCCAGCGCCTCGCCCATCGGCTCGGTCAGCTGCTGCTTGCTCTCGGCCAGCGTGCCATCGAGGTCGAAGGCTACCAGTTGCTTCATGTCGTACTCCGGCGGGGGATGGGGCGGGGCGGCGCACGGGCCGCCCGGCCGGGATTATTTCAGCGCTTCGACCAGCTTCCTGACGCTCTGGCTCTGGCCGCGCGGCAGGATCAGCAGGTCGTTGCCGCTGGCGACGACGATCAGGTCCGACACGCCGACCATGCGGATGCGAATGCCGTCGGTGCGTACCAGGCAGTCGCGGGTGTCGATCGCCAGCACTTCGCCGCGATGCGCGTTGCCGGTTTCGTCGCGCTCGCTGATGCTATGCAGCGCGTCCCAGCTGCCCAGGTCGTTCCAGCCCATCGCGACCGGCACGACGACGACGCGATCGGCCTTTTCCATCACCGCATAATCGATCGACTGCGACGGTGCCTCGGCAAAGGCGGCGGCATCGGGGGCGATACGGTTGCCGGTGCGCTCGGCCTGGTCCATCGCTCGCTCGCACGCCGCCAGCATCTCCGGCTCGTGCTGGCCCAGCTCGGCCAGATAGCGGTCGGCGCGGAACAGGAAGATGCCGCCGTTCCACACATGGTCGCCCGCCGCCAGCATCGCCTGTGCCGCGTCGAGCGGCGGCTTTTCCACGAAGCGGGCGACGCGGTGGACGCCGTCGGCGATTTCCTCGCCGGCCTGAATCCAGCCATAGCCGGTTTCCGGCGCGTCGGGCGAAATGCCGAAGGTGGCGAGCCAGCCGTCCTGTACCTTGGGCAGCGCCCGCTGCACGGCGGCGTGGAATGCCGGCACATCGGCGATCACATGGTCCGACGGCATCACCAGCAGCACCGCATCGGGCGTCCCGGCGGCGAGGGCGGCCAGGGCGATGGCGGGCGCGGTGTTGCGGCCGGCCGGTTCGAGGATCACCGCGCTGGGCGTGGCATCGACTGCGCTCAGCTGTTCATCGATCATGTCGGCATGGCGGGCGTTCGCGACGATGATCGACGCCCCGAAATCATTACCGACCGCGCGCTGTGCCGTCAGCTGCAGCATCGTCGCCTCGGCGGTCAGCGCCAGCATCTGCTTGGGCGTTTCCGGGGTCGACATCGGCCACAGGCGGGTGCCCGAGCCGCCGGAAAGGATCACGGGTACGATCGTCGGCATGGTCAAGCAGGTTCCTGTGCAAAGAATTGGAAAGCAAAGCCGTCGGCAATTGCCGCGCCGCAATACTTTATTGTTACTGTCCCGGTCCTATCGGCCAAAACTTCTTTTCGCAACTGCAGCATTATTGAAAGTCAACGTCCGCCATCGCGCCGGGTCAGCGCCGCGACGCAACTGGCGCGATCGATCGGTGCGCCGGTGCGCTGGCGCGCGTCGACATGGCTGACGACGGGCACGCCGCCTTGTTGCGGGGCATAGAGATAGGCGTCGAGGACGCAGATGTTCGATCCGAACTGCAGCTTGCGACCGGCCCCTTCGGTCAGGTCGAGCAACGGCTGGCCGAACAGCTGGGTGAGGGCATTGGCATTCTGCCCCATCACGCGTTCGAGGCCGATGGTGCCGTAGCTGGGCTTGGGCGGGGCGGGCAGGGCGTTCTGTCGCACGACGGGACCGGGCGTGGCGCAGGCGGAGACGGCCAGCGCCAAGCCTACGCTGATCCCAACGCTACGCATTGCCAACCCCCTTGCTGCGGCGTCGATGAAAGCCATGCGTCGCCATCGCGGCGCCGATAAGCGGCGCAACGAAATTCACAAACGGTATCAACAGCAATCCGGTTCCCACCAGCCCGAGAAGAAACCGCCGTCCGCCGCTTGCCCGTCGCTCGGCGGGCATGGCCGCGGGGGGCAAATGGCGCGCGGCGACCATGTCCGACAGGTCGCGGCCCAGCAGCCAGCCATTGACGACGAAGAACACCGCCGCCGTGCCGATGCCGGTGGCGAGCAGCAGCAGGTAGAGCGGCACGAAGAACAGGTTCACCGCGACGGTCCGCAGGATCGATGTGCCCCCCATCGCCAGCGACCGGCCGATCGGCACCGGGCGCGCGGTCGCCAGCGCGGCGGGATAGTGTTTCGCCTCGACCGCCTCGACCACCTCGTCGGCGAACAGGCCGATGACCGCGATGGCGACGATGCGGAACAATAGCCAGGCGAGGCCGATGCCGACGATGACGGCGGCGATCGCCGCCAGCGTGCCGGCATCGTCGCCCAGCACGAACAGGTCGGTCGTCACCCAGCGCGCCCCCCAGGCCAGCCCCGCGCCGAGGATGCCCAACAGCACGAGGGTCAGCGCCAGCGACTTGGCCAGCACCCGCAGGAACGCCCGGTCGCCCAGCTGCGCGACGGACAGGAAAAAGCTTTCGATCATGGTTCGGACGATGGTGGCGCGGATCGGGCACGTCAACGCCCGGCGGGGCATGTGCTTGCTAGCGCGCGCGCCGCTGGCTAACGCGCGAGGCAATGTCCGCGCGCCTTCGCCGGACCCTATGTTTCGGAGACCTTGATTGACCCAGCCCACGCTCGACGTCGTTGCGATCGGCAACGCCATTGTCGATATTCTCGCCCAGTCGGACGACGCCTTCCTTGCGGCGGAGGGCATGACCAAGGGGTCGATGCAGCTTGTCTTCTCGCCCGCCGATGCCGATGCGCTCTATGCCAAGATGGGTCCGGGGCGCGAAGTGTCGGGCGGGTCGGCGGCCAATACCGTCGCGGGCATCGCGGCGCTGGGCGGCAAGACCGGCTTTATCGGGCAGGTCGCCGATGACCAGCTGGGCGCGGTGTTCGCGCACGACATCCGCGCCGCCGGCGTCCGGTTCGACACCGCCGCCCGTCCGGGCGAGCCGACCACCGCCCGCTGCCTGATCTTCGTGACGCCCGATGGGCAGCGGACGATGAACACCTTCCTCGGCGCCTCGCAGTTCCTGCCCGAGGCGGCGCTGGACGCCGACCTGATCGCCAGCGGCGCGATCCTGTATCTCGAAGGCTATCTGTGGGACCCGGAAGAACCGCGTGCCGCGATGCGCGCCGGTATCCGCATCGCCCGCGACGCGGGCCGCAAGGTCGCCTTCACCCTGTCGGACACCTTCTGCATCTCGCGCCATGGCGACGATTTCCGCGCGCTGATCGCCGAGGGGCAGGTCGACATCCTGTTCGCCAACGAGAATGAGCTGCTGGCGCTGGCCCAGGTCGAGGATTTCGACGCGGCGGTCGACCGGGTGAGCGCGCAGGTGCCGGTGCTGGTCGTGACCCGCGGCGAACAGGGTGCGATCGCGGTGACCGAAGGCAAGCGGACCAGCGTGTCCGCCCAGCCGATAGAGCGCGTGGTCGACACCACTGGTGCTGGCGACCTGTTCGCCGCCGGCTTCCTGCACGGCCAGTCGCACGGCTACGACATCGAACGCTCGCTGAAGCTGGGGGCGCTGTGCGCGGCCGAGATCATCTCGCATTATGGCGCGCGGCCCGAGGCCGATTTGACGAAGCTGATGGTGGACAAGCTGGGCGGCTGACCGCTGCCGGATCGGCAAATGAAAAGGGCCGGGGGAGCGATCCCCCGGCCCTTTTTGCAGGAACGCCGTAGCGGTCAGTGCTTGATGTCGAACACGTCGTCGCTGGGTACTTCGATGATCCCCTTCGCGACATGGCTGGTGCGATAACCGTAGAGGAAATAGACGACCAGCCCGATCGCACCCCAGATCGGCAACACCAGCATCGCATCGATCGGCAGGTTGAAGAACAGGAAGACGCAGCCGACGATCGTTGCCGGGGCAACCAGCCAGATCAGCGGGGCGCGGAACGCGCGCGGACGGGCCGCTTCGGTCTTGCGCAGGATCAGCACCGCGATCGCCACCATCATGAAGGCATAGAGCGTGCCCGCATTGGCGATGTCGGCCAACTGCCCGACCGGCAGGAACGCGGCGGCGAACGCGACCGCCCCGCCGGTGATCGCCGTCACGACATAGGGCGTCTTCCACTTCGGATGGATCTTGCTGAGGCTGGGGGGCAGCAGGCCGTCGCGCGCCATCACGAAGAAGATGCGCGTCTGGCCGAACAGCAGGACGAGGATGACCGACGGCAGCGCGACGAAGGCGGCGATGCCCAGCATGTTGCCGACCTTGCCGAACCCGATCTCGCGCAGGACATGGGCCAGCGCCTCGTTCGAACAGACCAGCGCATCGGCATATTGCGGCATCGCGCACTGCCGAGCCAGTTCGGCCGAACCGGCCGCGAACGGCATCTCGCCGCCGGTGATGAAGCCGTTGGGGCCGAGCGGCTGGCCGCCGATCGTGCCGATCGCGCCGGCGGCGACGAGGATGTAGAAGACGGTGCAGAACAGCAGCGACCCGATCAGCCCGATCGGTACGTTGCGCTGCGGGTTCTTCGTTTCCTCCGCCGCGGTCGACACCGCGTCGAACCCGACATAGGCGAAGAAGATCGTCGCCGCCGCGCCGACCGCGCCGACACCGGTGCCCCAGCCGCCGAAGATACCGGCGGGCAGGAACGGGTTGAAGCGGCTGGCACTGAACTGATCCGACGGGATGGTCAGCGCGATGAACACCGTCAGCGCCACGACCTTGATCGCGACGAGGACGGCGTTGAACTTCGCGCTTTCGCTGGTGCCGATGATGAGCAGCCCGGTGACCAGCAGCGCGATCAGCACCGCCGGCAGGTTGATGAACCCGCCCGGTGCACCGCCCAGCGCCAGCGGACCCGCCGCCAGCCATGCCGGCAACTGGATGCCGAAGAATTCATTGAGGATGGTCCCGCTGAAATAGCCCGACCATCCAACCGCGACCGCCGATGCGGCGACCGCATATTCCAGCACCAGCGCCCATCCGACCGTCCAGGCGAGCAATTCGCCCATCACCGAATAGGTATAGGTATAGGCCGACCCCGCGACCGGGATCATCGACGCGATTTCGGCATAGCACAGCGCCGCGACGACGCAGATCAGGCCCGCGATCGCAAAGGCGAGCATCAGGCCGGGACCGGCCTTCTGCGCGCCGGCGGCGGTGAGGACGAAGATGCCGGTGCCGATAACCGATCCGATGCCGAACAGCGTCAGCTGGAGCGCGCCGAGCGTGCGCGGCAGCGACTTTCCTTCGGCAGCGGCGAGAATGGCGTCGAGTGGCTTGACGCGCCCGAATATCATGAAGCGATCCCCTGATGCGTCGCGTTCGTTCGCGCGACGCTCTCGTTTGAATGCGCGAAACCTACCCGCAATTCCGCTCCGTGCAATTCCTTTCGTGTAATAAAGCTGTCCTATTGCGCAAGCATCGGCCCCAGCGGCGCGCCGCCGAACAGGTGGACGTGCAGGTGCGGCACCTCCTGCCCCCCATGCCCGCCGATATTGGCGAGCAGGCGATAGCCGGACTCGACCAGCCCATGGTCGCGGGCGACATGGCCCACGGCGCGGATGAAACCGGCGATGTTGGCGTCGGGCGCGGTCGCGGAGAAGTCGTCCCACGACACATAGCGCCCCTTGGGGATCACCAGCACATGGACCGGCGCCTGTGGGGCGATGTCGTGGAAGGCGAGGGCGAAGTCGTCCTCATAGACCTTCTTCGCCGGGATTTCGCCGCGCAGGATGCGGGCAAAGATGTTGGTGTCGTCATAGGCTTGCGTGGCGTCGATCGGCATGGGGATTACTCCAGGGGACGGGACGCTTTTTCGGCAATGCCCGACTGCCCCTCGCGGCGGGTCAGTTCGGCGCGGACATCGTCGAGCGCGATGCCCTGCGTCTGCAGCAACAGCGTCAGGTGGAACATCAGGTCGGCAGCCTCGCCGATCAGGCCCGTGCGGTCGTTGCCGCACGCCGCGATCACGCACTCGACCGCTTCCTCGCCGACCTTCTGCGCGATCTTGGCAGTGCCGCGCGCGTGCAGCTTTGCGACATAGGATGTGGTGGGATCGCCGCCGATCCGGCTGGCGATCACCGATTCGAGCCGGTCGAATGCGTCCATGTCAGTCTCTCTTGCTACGGTGCCGGTTACGGATCGCCCGCCGTGCCAGCACCACCATGAACGCGAACGCGACGAACGTCGCGACGTCGGAAAAGGCAAAGCCTTCGCGGGGCGGCGCGATGCCCGAATGGGCGGCGGCAAGGGCGGTGGTGGCCATGGACGGGCTGTAGGGGGTTTTGCGAGACCTGAAAATCCTCCCCGGCACGGGGAGGGTGACCATGCGCAGCATGGTGGAGGGGGGTGTCCGCATACGGATAGGCTGCGTTGCGGGCCAATTCCCCTCCACCATCGCTTCGCGACGGTCCCCCTCCCCGCGAGCGGGGAGGAGCTTAGTGCGACCTTACCGGCACCCCGGCCGCCGCCAGCGCGGCGTGCGCGTCGGCCACCGACGCTTCGCCGAAATGGAAGATCGACGCCGCCAGCACCGCACTCGCATGGCCCTGCGTCACGCCCGCCACCAGATGGTCGAGCGTACCGACGCCGCCCGACGCCACCACCGGCACCGATACCGCATCGGCGATCGTGCGGATCAGTTCCAGATCATAGCCGTCACGCGTGCCGTCGCGGTCCATCGACGTCACCAGCAACTCGCCCGCGCCGAGCCTGGCCAGCTTCAGCGCGTGTTCGACCGCATCGATCCCCGTCGCCCGCCGGCCGCCATGGGTGAACACCTCCCAATGGCCATCGACCCGGCGCGCATCGACCGAGGCGGTGACGCACTGGCTGCCGAAGCGGTCGGCGATGTCGGCGACCAGTTCGGGCCGCGCCACTGCGGCGGAATTGACCGCGACTTTGTCGGCGCCGGCGAGCAATAGCGCGCGCGCATCCTCGGGTGACCGCACCCCGCCACCGACGGTCAGCGGCATGAAACACACCTCGGCGGTGCGGCGCACTACGTCGATGATCGTGTCGCGCCCCTCATGGCTGGCGCCGATGTCGAGGAAGGTCAGCTCGTCCGCCCCGGCGGCGTCATAGGCGCGCGCCTGTTCGACCGGATCGCCCGCATCGCGCAGGTCGACGAAGTTCACACCCTTCACCACCCGTCCGGCATGGACGTCGAGACAGGGGATGACCCGCGCCCGCACCGTCATGCGCGGGCGACCCGGATCGCTTCGGCCAGGTCGAGGCGACCGTCATACAGCGCGCGGCCGGTGATGACGCCTTCGATCCCCGCCTTGCCCTTCAGCGCGTGGATGTCCTCGATCCCCGCGACCCCGCCGCTGGCGATGACCGGGATCGAGACGGCGGCGGCCAGCGCGGCGGTCGCCTCGACATTGCAGCCTTTCAGCATCCCGTCGCGCCCGACATCGGTGAAGAGGACGGCGGCGACGCCGGCATCCTCGAACCGGCGGGCGAGGTCGGTGACCGAGACGGTCGACACATCGGCCCAGCCGCGCGTCGCGACCATGCCGTCCCACGCATCGACCGCGACCACGATCCGGCCCGGACAGGCGGCGGCGGCTTCGCGCACGAAATCGGGGTCCTCCAGCGCGGCGGTGCCGATCACCACCCGCGCGACACCCAGGTCGAGCCAGCGGTCGACATTGGCGCGGTTGCGGATGCCGCCGCCCAGCTGCACCCGGCCCGGAAAGGCCTGCAAGACGCCCGCGACCGCATCGCCATTGACCGACTGGCCGGCGAACGCGCCGTCCAAATCGACGACGTGCAGGTGATCCGCGCCGGCTTGGGCGAACAACGTCGCCTGATGCGCGGGATCGTCGCCATAGACGGTGGCGCGGTCCATATCGCCCTCGGCCAGGCGGACGACCTGTCCGCCCTTCAGGTCGATGGCGGGGAAGACGGTCAGGGACGCCATGCGAGGAACCTCTCCAGCAGCGCGATGCCGTAGCGCTGGCTCTTTTCGGGGTGGAACTGCACGCCCAGCAGGTTGTCGCGGCCGATCGCCGCGGTCACCGGGCCGCCATGGTCGGTGGTGGCCAGCACATGGCTGCCCTCGAACGCGTAGCTGTGCAGGAAATAGGCTTCGCCGGGCACCAGCAACGGGTGCGGCGCGGCGGGGACGACATCGTTCCAGCCCATATGCGGCACGGTGACGCCGGACGATGCGGACAGGCGCCGGACGGTGCCGTCGATCCAGCCAAGCCCGGCATGGCTGCCGAACTCCTCACCGGTGGTCGCCAGCAACTGCATCCCGACACAGACGCCGAGGAACGGCACGCCACCGTCCAACGCCCGCGCCCGCATCGCCTCGACCATGCCGGGGATCGCGCTCAGCCCGTTCATGCAGGCGGCAAAGGCGCCGACGCCGGGCAGGACGATCCGGTCGGCAGTCGCCACCGCATCCGGGTCGGCAGTGATCGTCAGGTCACGGGCACCGGCCACCTTCAGCGCATTGGCGACCGAATGGAGATTGCCCGCGCCGTAATCGATCAGTGCGATCAAAACAGGTCGCCGATCTGGTCCATCGCCAGCGTCATGGTAAAGGCGACGACCTCGACCGTGGCGACGCCGTTCACGACGAACGGATCGGTCTCGGCCAGCGCGCGGACCGCGTCTTCTTCACCGCGGAACAGCAGCACGCCGCCGGTCGGTGGTGTGCGGCGCCCGGCCAGCAGCATGGTGCCGGCGTCCATCGCCGCCTTGATCCATGCGACATGCGCGTCGCGGTGGACGTCGACTTCCTCCAACGGCTTCACATAGCTGAGCATCGCGAGGCACATCGGCTGCATCGGACGGGCTACCATGTCACAATACTCCCTTGGTCGACGGGATGGCATCGCCCTTGCGCGGGTCGATCTCGGTCGCCGTACGCAGGGCGCGCGCCAGCCCCTTGAAGATGCTTTCGGCGATATGATGGTTGTTGGTGCCGTAGAGCGTCTCGACATGCAGCGTGATGCCGGCGGCCTGCGCGAAGCTGTGGCAGAAATGGCCGAACATCTCGGTATCCATCGTGCCAAGCTGCGCCTGGGTGAACTGCACCTTCCACACCAGCCATGGCCGCCCCGAAATGTCGAGCGCGACGCGGGTCAGCGTCTCGTCCATCGGCGACAGCGCGTCGCCGTAGCGGCGGATGCCGCGCTTGTCGCCCAGCGCCTTGGCGAACGCCTCGCCGATCGCGATGCCGGTATCCTCGACCGTGTGGTGCGCGTCGATATGCAGGTCGCCGACCGTGCGGACGGTCAGGTCGATCAGCGAATGGCGCGACAGCTGTTCGAGCATATGGTCGAAGAAGCCGACCCCGGTCGACACGTCGTAGATGCCGGTGCCGTCGAGGTTGACCGTGACATCGATCGACGTCTCGCTGGTCTTGCGGGCGATGGTGGCGGTGCGCATGGGCGTCTCATAGCGCGTGGCCGCCGCCATGCAACGCAACGAATCTTGACGGACGCCCAAACGCCGCTACCCAAGGGCGCCATGAGCCAGACCGTCGCCGACAGCCTGATCCCGTATGACGAGATCGTCCAGGAAGCCCTGCGCGCCGTAGTCGGCCGCGTCCTGGGGCAGGTGTCCGCCAGCGGTGCGCTGCCCGGCGAGCATCATTTCTACATCACCTTCAAGACGCAGGCACCGGGCGTCGACATCCCCAGGCGGCTGATCGAACGCTTCCCCGATGAAATGACGATCGTCATCCAGCATCGCTTCTGGGACCTGACCGTCGATGCCGAGCGCTTTTCGGTCGGCCTGAGCTTCGGCGGCATCCCGTCGACGCTAATGATCCCCTATGCCGCGATCACCGGCTTCCACGATCCGGCGGTCAATTTCGAACTGCGCTTCCAGGCGAATGACGAACCGGGCGACGAACCCGAACCGCATGATTCGCCCGAGAACGACGCCCCGATCGCCGTGAGCGAGGACGGGTCGAACGTCGTCGCCGTGGACTTCAAGCGCAAGAAGTGACGATCGAGGTCGTGGAAAGCCCCGGTGAGGCCGAGCGGCTCGCCATCCTCGCCACGCTGACCGCGCATAACGACGCGGCGGTCGGGCCGACCGACCGGCGGCAGGTCGCGATCGTCCTGCGCGACGACGCCGGTGCGATCGTCGGCGGGTTGTGGGGCATGATCGCGTTCGGCTGGCTGTTCGTCCAGTATCTGGCGGTGCCGCCGCAGATGCAGGGGCAGGGGCGCGGCCGCGACCTGATGCTGCAGGGCGAGGCGCTGGCGCGCGACGCAGGCTGTGTCGGCATATGGCTCGACACCTTCAGTTTCCAGGCGCGCGGCTTCTACGAAAAGCTGGGCTTCGTCCAGTTCGGGACGATCCCCGACTATCCGCCGGGGCATAGCCGCTTCTTCCTGTCGAAACGGATCGACTGACGCGCTGACGGGTTTGACCGGGCATGACCGATACCCGTACCGAAACCGACTCGATCGGCGCGATCGAGGTTCCCGCCGCCGCCTATTGGGGCGCGCAGACCGAACGATCAATCGAGAATTTTCCCTTTCCCGCGTCGGAGCGGATGCCGATCGGCATCGTCCACGCGCTGGCCATCGTGAAACAGGCGGCGGCGCGGGTGAACCGCGCGCATGGGCTCGACGGCAAGCTGGCCGACGCGATCGAGGCGGTGGCGGGCGAAGTGATCGCCGGCACGCTCGACGACCAGTTCCCGCTGGTCATCTGGCAGACCGGCAGCGGCACCCAGTCGAACATGAACGTCAACGAGGTGATCGCCGGCCGTGCCAACGAGGTGCTGACCGGCACCTGCGGCGGCAAGGTGCCGGTCCATCCCAACGACCATGTGAACATGGGCCAGTCGTCGAACGACAGCTTCCCGACCGCGCTGCACATCGCGGCGGTCGTGGCGCTCAACCGCGACCTGCTCCCGGCGCTCGACCGTCTTGCGGACTCGCTGGAGGCGAAGGCGCGGGAGTGGACCGGCATCGTCAAGATCGGCCGCACCCATTTGCAGGACGCGACTCCGCTGACGCTGGGGCAGGAGTTTTCGGGCTATGTCGCGCAGTTGCGCGATGCGAAGCGCCGGTTACAGGCGGCGGAGGGTGATCTGCTCCGTTTGGCACAGGGTGGTACGGCGGTCGGCACCGGCCTGAACGCCGCACCCGGTTTTGCCGAGGCGGTCGCGGAGGAGGTTGCCGCGATCACCGGCCATGCCTTTGTCACCGCACCCAACAAGTTCGAGGCGCTGGCGTCGAACGATCCGCTGGTGCAGCTGTCGGGCACGCTCAACACGCTGGCGGTGGCATTGACCAAGATCGCCAACGACATCCGCCTGTTGGGATCGGGTCCGCGTTCGGGCCTGGGCGAACTCGACCTGCCGGCCAATGAACCGGGCAGCTCGATCATGCCGGGCAAGGTCAACCCGACCCAGTGCGAGATGCTGACGATGGTCGCGGCGCAGGTGATGGGCAACAACCTGTCGGTGACGGTCGGCGGGATGCAGGGGCATCTCGAACTCAACGTCTTCAAGCCGTTGATCGGGGCGGCGGTACTGCGGTCGATCGATTTGCTCGCGATCGGCATGACGAGTTTCGCGGAGCGCTGCGTCGACGGGATCGAACCGAACCGCGCGCGGATCGGCGAGCTGGTCGAACGATCGCTGATGCTGGTGACCGCGCTGGCGCCGGAGATCGGCTATGACAATGCCGCCAAGATCGCCAAGCACGCCCATGCCGAGGGGCTGACGTTGCGCGAGGCGGGGTTGGCGCTGGGGCTGGTCGACGAAGCGACGTTCGACCGGCTGGTCCGCCCGGAGACGATGGTGGGGTAGCGGCACTCGCCGATCGCTTTCCTACACGATGAACGGATGCGATGCTGCCTGTTCGGGAATGTGGCCCCGCAGCTATTTGACGGTTTCTGACGATGGGTGTGCGCGAGGCTGCGAAAACGTGACGAGTGTGAACTTTGTGAACTTTGGCGTCCGCGATGGGGTGAATGTGTGCGGACGGCGGTGTCGCCCCACGGAACAACAACGCCCTTCCTGCGCTGTATCCGTATAATTTCAGTGAGGATAGCAATGGGTGCGACGACGATAGGAGCGCTGGTCGGCGCCGCCATCGACAAGATGAGTGGCGATGACGATTCGAGTGTCGATGGTGCGATCAAGGGCGCCATCGTCGCCAATGTTCTGAAAGTCGTGGTTCCGATGGCGATCACCTATACAGTCGGCTGGGCCGTATTGCGTGGTGCGACTGAGCTGAAGGCACAAATCTTCGAAACGGAGGATGCAGCATGATCGGACGGATTATCGGCGCGCTTGTCGGCCGCGAGATGGACCGCCGCGACGGGCGTGGCGGGGCGAAGGGTGCTGCGATGGGCTGGCTGGCCGGCAGCGCGATGCGCCGGATGGGTCCGCTCGGTATGATCCTCGGTGGCGGGTATGTGGCCAAGAAGGCCTATGACCGGCGCAAGCTGGACAAGATGCGACGCGGCTACTGATGCGTACCCGGTCCGCCCCGGCGCGGACCGGTGCCGGACGGGGTGTCCCGCGACCGGCCGGACAGACCTCCACCGATCGTGGATTTGCCAGGGGGCGACGGCTTTATGCGGTCGCCCCTTGACGCCGTCCGCCTGCCTGCGCGAATAGGCCGGTCCATGAGCCATCTGCCAGACTCCGACCTCCACGGCTTCAAGCGCCGCGGCGTGTTGTTCGTCCTGTCCTCGCCCTCTGGTGCGGGCAAGTCGACCATCGCGCGCAAGCTGCTGGCGGCCGAGGACGATCTGTCGATGTCGGTATCGGCCACCACGCGCAGTCCCCGGCCGGGCGAGACCGACGGCAAGGAATATCATTTCGTCGACCTCGAGGAATTCCGGCGCATGGTCGCCGACCATGAGTTCCTCGAATGGGCGCATGTGTTCGACAACCGCTATGGCACGCCGCGCGCGGCGGTCGAGGCGATGCTGAGCGCGGGCAAGGACGTGCTGTTCGACATCGACTGGCAGGGCGCGCAACAGCTGTTCCAGATCGCCGGCGGCGACGTGGTCCGCGTGTTCATCCTGCCGCCGTCGATGGCCGAGCTGCGCCAGCGGCTGGTGTCGCGTAACACCGACAGCGAGGCAGTGATCGAGGGCCGGATGGCCCGCGCGGCGGCCGAGGTCAGCCACTGGGACGGGTACGACTATGTCCTGGTCAACGACGATGTCGAGGACTGTTTCCGCAAGGTGCAGACCATCCTCGCCGCCGAACGCCTGCGCCGGTCGCGGCAGACCGGGGTGATCGGATTCATCCGCAAGCTGATGCGCGGGCCGGGCGAGTAACAGGCGAAGGGGGCGTCGGCGTCTTCGATCGATCTGCCGAAATCCCGAACCTATCCCTTATCTGCGTACCCCGGCGCAGGCCGGGGTCCAGTTGGGAAGGTTTGGCGTGTGCCATCAACGTCCCCCAACTGGCCCCGACCTTCGTCGGGGTACAGAAGGTCTGAGGCTCGCCTCACCCCATCCGGAGGTCCCTTTTTACATTCGCAGAAAGCGGATGTCCGGGAAAGCGACGGCGTTGCCAGGCGCCGTCCCTCAGGGATGCGCAACCTTGATCTCCGCCGCGCTGGGCGCGACCGCCGCACCGGCAGGCTTTTCCGAAAAATTTGGCTCGCCCGATATGCTATCTTTCCCGACCGCCGGAGTCCCGGTAGCGTCAGTCCGATAGCCGCGCGGCGCGGGCAACAGCTTCGGCCCCTCCGGCGCACGACGCGGCGTCGATCCGCGTAGCGACAGCAACAGCCCCGCCGCGACGCCGATCCCGCCTAGCACCGCCGCCGCCGTCCATGGCCGCATCTGCGCTTCGAGCGCGAGGCTCTGCTTGCGGACATAATGGTCCTGGTTCGATCGGGTGCGCCCATCGGCGCGGGGGCGGAACAGATTGTCCTGTGTGCCCGGCGCGGGCGGGGTGTCGGTGGTCTGCGCCTCTTCCTTGAAGAATTTCTCCATGAAGCGATCGGCGCTGCGCGGCAGCAGGTTGCTCATCTTCGTCATCGCCATCCCGGTTCCGCCCACGGTCAGGTCGCGCTTCTGGTGCGCGGCGGCAAAGCAGATCGCCTTCGCCACCAGATCGGGATCATAGACCACCGGGGGCACGCGCGCGGGCTGGTCCATGCGGTTGCGGGCATGTTCGGGATAGGGGGTATCGATCGCCGCCGGCTTGACCAACGTCACCGATACCGGGCGGTCATCGGCCTCCAACTCCATGCGAAAGGCTTCGGTAAAGCCCTGCACCGCGTGCTTCATCGCGCTGTACGCGCCCTGCACCGGAACCGAGCGGTCGGACAGGATCGACCCGATATTGACGATCGCCCCGCCGCCCCGCGCGGTCAGTTCGCGCGCGGCGTAGAGCGAGGCGGCGACCATCGCGAAATAGCCGACGTCGAACACGCGGCGCTGTTCCTCGACACTGGTGTCCGCCAGCCGGGCATAGAGCGCGACGGCGGCATCGTTGACCCAGGTATCGAACCCGCCGAACACCTCGCGCGCTTTGGCGCCGATCCGTTCGGGTGCATCGGCGGCGGTAACGTCGATGGCGAGATAGTCGGCCTTGCCGCCGCGCAGCCGGATAGCCTCGACCGCCTCGCGCAACGCATCCTCGTTCCGTGCCACCAGCAGGACACGCGCACCCTCCCGCGCGGCACGGCGCGCGGTGGCGAGGCCGATGCCGGACGATGCGCCGGTGATGACGATGGTCTGTTCGGACAGCGGCTTGAGCGTGACGGCCATGACGATACTCCCAGGACTGACGGATCGCGCGCTCAACGCATGATTCCGGCCCAAGGTCCGCTATGCTATCCCTCCAGAACAGCCATCCGCTCCGGCAGCACGGCCATCACCGCGCGGCGGGCGGCGGTGTCGATCGTCGTCCAGCGCCTGATTTCGTCGCGGGTCCGGCCACAGCCCAGGCACCAGCCGGTGTCGGTGTCGATCGAACAGACCAGCACGCACGGGCTTTCGATCACTTCCACCGCGACCGTTTCGAACGGGTCGGCGTCCATCAATCAGCCGGGAATGCGGACGTTCAGGAAGGCGGGGATCGGACCGTTCCATGCCCCGTCCTCGACCGCGTCCTGCTGGACATACCGGGCGGGACGTTCGTCGCGACGCGATTCGTAGCGATCGTCGCGGCGGTCTTCCGACCGTTCCTCGCGATCGCGCCGGGGGCGGCGTTCCTCACGAGCGGGCCGTTCCTCGCGCTCGGCACGGGCCGGGCGTTCGTCGCGTTCCGGACGCGGCGCGCGCTCGGGGGCGGGAGTGGCCTCCACCTCAGCGGCGGCAGCGGCAGGGCGGCGGCGGCCACGACGCGGCGCTTCCTCGACCGGTGCCGCTTCCGGCTCGGCCACGTCCGCCGCCGGGGCGGCGCCCAGGTCGAGGACGGGAATCTTCTGACCGGTCAGCTTTTCGATATTGGCGATATTCTCGGCATCGTCGGGCGTGACCAGCGTATAGGCAATGCCGGTCGCGCCACCACGCCCGGTGCGGCCGATGCGGTGGACATAATCGTCCGGGTGCCACGGCGCGTCGAAATTGAACACATGGCTGACGCCCTTCACGTCGAGGCCGCGTGCCGCGACGTCCGACGCGACCAGGATCGACACGTCACCCGACTTGAAGCGTTCCAGTTCGGCAATGCGCGCCGACTGGTCCATGTCGCCATGGATTTCGGCCGAGCGGAAGCGCGCGCGCTGCAACACCTTGTTCAGTTCGCGGACCGTCGTCTTGCGATTGCAGAAGATGATCGCGTTGCGCACCTCTTCGGTCGCCAGCAGCTGGCGCAGCACGTCGCGCTTCTTGGCGGCGGTGACGGGTACGACATGCTGGGCGATGTTCAGGTTGGTCGATGCGGGGCGCGACACCTCGATCGTCTTGGGATTGTCGAGGAACTTGTCGGCCAGCTTCTTGATCGGCGGCGGCATGGTGGCCGAAAACAACAGCGTCTGCCGCTGTTTCGGCAGCTTGGTGCAGATTTCCTCGATGTCGGGGATGAACCCCATGTCGAGCATCCGGTCGGCTTCGTCGATGACCAGCATCGAACAGCCGGTCAGCAGGATCTTGCCGCGGGTGAACAGGTCCATCAACCGGCCCGGCGTCGCGATCAGCACGTCGACGCCCTTTTCCAGCGCGGCCAGCTGGTCGCCCATCGACACGCCGCCGATCAGCAGCGCCATCGACAGCTTGTGGTTGGCGCCATATTTCTCGAAATTCTCGGCGACCTGCGCGGCGAGTTCGCGCGTCGGTTCGAGGATCAGCGAGCGCGGCATCCGCGCCCGGCTGCGCCCCTGCGCCAGGATGTCGATCATCGGCAGCACGAATGACGCGGTCTTGCCAGTGCCGGTCTGGGCAATGGCGACCAGATCGCGCATCATCAGGACCGACGGGATCGCCGCCGCCTGGATCGGGGTCGGTTCGGTGTATCCCGAATCGTTAACGGAACGCAGCAGTTCGTCGGACAGGCCGAGATCGGCAAAGGTCATTGCGATTCCATAACTGGGGAACGCAACGGGTCCGCGCTCCTATAACTCCGACCGCCCCTCGCCAAAAATGCCGGAAAAGTCAAGTTTTCGCAGGCTTCGTGTTCGATCCGGCGCGGCTGGATCAGGCGGTGCCGGCCCGCTCCCACGCAAGCGGATCGAATCTAGCGCGCGGGGACCAGCGCGCGGAACGCGGCGATGCGGCACTGGCCGCCCGATCGCGACCGGATGACGTCGCGCAACGCGCACATCCGGCCATCGCCGCTGGGCTTGATATACAGGCCCGACACGAAATCGAGCGACGGGCAGTCATCGGCCAGCCGGGCGCGCACCCGGCCGCCGCTGCTGAGCAACAGGTCGACGCTGTCGGTGCGGTTGATCGTCACCGCCGCCAGATTCTGCAGCGGGACGCAGCGGTCGGTGTGCTTTTCCACCCACTGGATCGGCGGCAGCGCGCGCGGCGGGCTGTAGGCGACGGGCGCGAACGGCGCGCGGGGCACGCGCAGGATCACCCGCTGCACCCGTACTTCGGTCCGCACCGTCGTCGTCGCCGGCGGCGTTTCCGCGGGGCGTCGCTGCGCCGCGCCGGGCAGCGCGAGCAGGAGCAACATCATGGTCGCTGCGGAAAGGGGCAGGGCGGTCACGCGGCGATCATCCTATGGTCGAATTTAACCTCAGATGAACTGGCGGCAAGGGGGATCGCGGTGCTAACTCGTTAGGATGACGCGCCCCGCCATCTCCGCCCTGATCGCCGATGCCCGCAGTACGCTCGGCGACCGGATCGTGACCACCGATCCCGACCGGATCGCGCCGTGGCTGAGCGACTGGCGCGGGCGCTATCATGGGAACAGTGTTGCGCTGTTCGAACCGTCCGACACCGCACAGGTCGCGGCGTTGGTCGCGCTGGCCGGGCGGCACGGCGTCGCGCTGGTGCCGCAGGGGGGCAATACCTCGATGGTCGGCGGCGCGACCCCGCCGGCGGATGGATCGGCGGTGCTGCTGTCGCTGCGCCGGCTGAACCGCATTCGCAGCGTCGGCACGGGGCAGGCGGTGGCGGAGGCGGGTGTCATTCTGCAACACCTGCACGAGGCGGCAGCGGCGGCAGGGCAACGCTTTCCCCTGACGCTCGGCGCGCGGGGCAGCGCCACGATCGGCGGCCTGACCTCCACCAACGCGGGCGGTACGCAGGTGCTGCGCTGGGGCAATATGCGGCGGCTGGTGCTGGGGGTCGAGGCGGTGTTGCCCGATGGCAGCGTGCATGACGGCCTGTCCGCCCTCCCCAAGGACAATCGCGGCTATGACCTGACGCAGCTGCTGGTCGGGGCGGAGGGGACGCTGGGCATCGTCACCGCCGTCACGCTGAAGCTGGCCCCGGCCATCGCCGAGCGGGCGGTGGCGTGGGTCGGGATCGCCGATCCGCAGGCGGGGCTGGACCTGTTGCGCGCCATGCAGGCGGCGACCGACCGGATCGAGAGTTTCGAGATCATCCCCGCCGATACGCTGGCGCTGGCGGTCGCGCATCTGCCCGGCGCGCGTGCGCCCTTGTCTGGCGACCATCCGTGGCAGTTGCTGGTCGAGGCGGTGGCCGCCCCCGGCGAATCGCCGCCGGGGCCGTTGCTGGAGCGGCTGCTGGCCGATGGCTTCGCGGTGGGACTGGTCGCCGATGCGGTGCTGGCGAGCAGCGAGGCACAGGCCGAGGCGTTCTGGCTGCTGCGCGATTCGCTGTCAGCAGCGGAAAAGTCGACCGGGCCGGCGGTGCAGCATGATATTTCGGTGCCGGTCGACACGATGCCGCGCTTCATGGTGGAGGCGGCGCGGGCGGCGGAGGCGCGCTTTCCCGGCACCCATGCCACCGCCTTCGGCCATCTGGGCGACGGCAATGTCCATTTCCACGTCCGCGCGCCCGCTGGTGCCGACCCGGCGCGCTGGTATGCGGAGGATGCGCCGGTCGTCACCCGCTTCGTCCATGACGCGGTGACCGCGGCGGGCGGATCGATCTCGGCGGAACATGGCATCGGCCAGATGAAGCTGGGCGAACTGGAGCGGCTCGGCCCGCCGGCGCGGCTGGCGGCGCTGCGCGGGATCAAGGCCGGGCTGGACCCGGACAATCTGTTCAATCCCGGCAAGCTCGTATCGCTTGCGCGGCGCACCGCCAATCCATAGACGTTGCTCCCGAGGCTCGCCCGGGGGGGCGGCCGTCCGGCATGGTATGACCGGGCCGACTATAGAGTATCTGGAGACCCTGAAATGGCCAGCGCGCCGCAGAATCAATCGCTTCCGCTGTTCTACAACCAGCTCGAACCGCTTTCGAGCCAGACCCACGCCAATTGGAAGGTCCGCGCGAGCGAAACCGCGCCCTTCCTGGTCGGGCAACATGCGATCCCGGTGACCGTCGAGGAATTCCCGATGGTGCAGCGCCGGATGCCGATCGTGTTCTCGGTCGGCGACGACCCCGTGCCGCTGGCGCTGATGGGCCTGAACGAAGGCGTCAACACCTTCATGGACGATGAAGGCCGGCTGATCGATCCGGAAACCTATATCCCGGCCTATATCCGCCGCTACCCCTATTTGCTCGCGCGCCTGCGTCCCGATTCGGAGGACCTGTCGCTGTGCTTCGATCCGACGTCGGACGTGGTCGGCCCGTTCGAGGATGGCGAGCCGCTGTTCGACGGCGACCAGCCGAGCGAAGTGACCAAGCAGATACTCGCCTTCAACGAACAGTTCGAGCAGGCCGGGCAGCGCACCGGCATGTTCATGAAGGAGATCAAGGACCTGGGCCTGCTGATGGACGGCGAAGTCGCGATCCAGCAGGAAGGCAACGACCAGCCCTTCATCTATCGCGGGTTCCAGATGGTGTCCGAGGAAAAGCTGAACGACCTGCGCGGCGACCAGCTGCGCAAGATGCAGCAGTCGGGCATGTTGCCGCTGATCTTCGCCCACCTCTTCTCGCTGTCGCTGATGCGTGACGTGTTCGCGCGTCAGATGCGGCAGGGCAAGGTGCAGCAGCAGCCCATCGCCGTGCCGACCTTCTGATGGCGACCCGGCCGATCCATGGCGTGCGCTATTCGCGCGGCGCGATCCTGTTCCACTGGGTGATCGCCGCGCTGGTGCTGGTCAATCTGTGGATCGGCCTGATCGGCGGGTCGATGTCGGCGCACAAGGCGATCGGCATCACCGTGCTGGCCCTGACGCTCGGCCGGATCGGCTGGCGGCTGGGCCACGCTCCGCCGCCGCTTCCGCCCGAAATGGCGTCGTGGGAGCGGATGGCGGCGAAGGCGTCGCACTTGCTGTTCTATGTCCTGCTGCTGCTCGTGCCACTGACCGGCTGGGCGATGGCATCGGGGGCCAAGCGCTATCCGCTCGACTGGTTCGGGCTGTTTCCGATCCCCTATCTGCCGATCTCGCCCTCGGCCGCGCATCTGGGGCATGAACTGCACGAAGTGGTCGGATTCACGATGGCGGGGCTGGTCGCGCTGCACGTCGCCGCCGCGCTGCGGCATCATTTCCTGCTTCGCGACGGGGTGTTGTTGCGGATGCTGCCGGGCAGTCGCGCGACGCGCTGACGCGCCGTTGCGATAAAGTCACGGTCAACTGCAAAATGGGTCTTGAACCCGTCTGACCCCCACCCTAGATTGAAGTTACACGGTTCGATGTTCCCCCCTTTCGTTGGACCGTGCGGCGCGTTTCACGCGCCTCCTCCCTGAACCTTGGCCACTCCGTGCAACCGCACGGGGTGGCTTTTTTCTTGGGGCTATTCCGCTGCGATGCGGTGGGAGGTGGCCAGCGCGGCATCGGCCAGTGCGTCGATCAGCGTCCGGACCCACGCCGCCGTCGCCGCCACGCCGCTGCCCGGCTGGTCGAACCGTTCGTCCAGATACAGGCTGCGATCGATCTCCAGCTGCAGCGCATGGATGCCGGCACGGGGGCGGGCATGGCTGGCGAGGATATGGCCGCCGGCATAGGGATGGTTGATCGCCAGCCGCAGCCCCGCCGCGCGCACCACCCCGGCGGCGACATCGGTGAACAGCGCCGCGCCGCTATGCCCGTGGCGATTGCCCAGCACGACCTGCGCCGCCGTTACGCCGGGCAGGGGCGGCATCGAATGCAGGTCGAGCAGCAGCGCGACGCCGAACCGGGCATGGGCAGCGGCCAGCGCGTCATCGATCGCGGCATGATAGGGCGCATGGTCGTCGGCGATCCGCGCCATGACCTCGGCATCGGTCAGCTTGCGCCGCCACATATTATCGGCCCCGCCCGCCCGGCGCGGGATCAGCCCGATGCCGCTCCGCACCTTGTCCGATGCCTGTGCGGCAAAGCCACGCGGATCGACCCCGGCATCGACCTGCGGGTCGCGGTCGCGCACCGGCGACCGGTTGAGGTCGATCCAGCCCCGCGCGCGGCGCGCGACCAGCATCACTTCGTCGCCCACCGCCTGCGCGGCGACGGCATCGACATGCCGGTCCTCCAATGCCGTCAGCCGCGCGACCGGAACGGTCAGCAGCGCCTGCATGTCCGGGGGATAGTCGCGCCCGGCATGGGGCACCGACACCACGACCGGTGACACCGGTTCGTCCGGTCCGTACCGGTCGAACGACGGCGGGGTGGGGGCGGCTTCCATCGGTCGCAAAGGATCACGCTCCGTCGCGCTTGTCGAGCGTCCGGCTGGAAAATGTTAACCACCCTCGCCTAGGAAAGGGGCTGGCATCGAAGGGAGTCGGATGTTCAGAATCTTGCTGGCCGAGGACGATCAGGTGATGCGCGAATATCTGACGCGCGCGCTGGAGCGTGCCGGTTATTTCGTCAGCGCGGTGGACCGGGGCACGGCGGCGATCCCGTTGCTGCAGACCGAATCGTTCGACCTGCTGCTGACCGACATCGTCATGCCGGAAATGGACGGTATCGAACTGGCGCAACGTGCCGGGGAAATGGTGCCCGACCTGCGCGTCATGTTCATCACCGGCTTTGCAGCGGTCACGCTCAAGGCCGGGCGGGAGGTGCCGCACGCCCGCATCCTGTCCAAGCCGTTCCACCTGCGCGAGCTGGTGGCGGAGGTCGATCGGCTGTTCGAGGGAGAAAGAATCCCGACCAGCAATTAAGGGCTTGTCAGGCGGAATCGGCGCGGCTAACAGCGCGTCTCCGGTTTCGCTCCCTTCTTTCAGAAGGACAGCGCCGGGCGCGTAGCTCAGTGGTAGAGCACTGTGTTGACATCGCAGGGGTCGCAAGTTCAATCCTTGCCGCGCCCACCATTTCGAAGAGCCGCCAGCCCCATGGGTTGGCGGCTTTTTGCTGTCCGGCGTCCGTTTCGGCCATTGCGCGGGGCGGTGGCTGCGATAGCTTCGTCCGCTTGGGATCGAACGGGGGACGATATGCGCGGACGGGGAATTTTGGGCGTCGCTGTGCTGGCGCTGATCGCTGCACCCGTCGCGGCACAGGTGCCGACCGAGCCGGTCGAGGAAGTATCGGTCGATCAGCTCCAGCAACGGATGCAGACGGGCGCGACCAGCAGTGTCGCGATCACGCAAGCCTATCTCGCCCGGATCGCGGCACTCGACCGGCAGGGTCCGACCCTGCGCAGCGTCATCGCGACCAATCCCGACGCGCTGGCGCAGGCGAAGGCGCTGGACGACGAACGCCGTGCCGGGCGGGTCCGCGGGCCGCTGCACGGCGTGCCGGTGCTGATCAAGGACAATATCGAAACCGCCGATGCCATGGCGACCACCGCCGGCAGCCTGGCGCTGAAGGATAACGTCACCCGCCGCGACGCGCCGCTGGTCGCCTATCTGCGCCGCGCCGGGGCGGTGATCCTCGGCAAGACCAACTTGTCGGAATGGGCGAACATCCGCTCGACCCGGTCGATGAGCGGGTGGAGCGCGGTCGGCGGGCTGGTGCGCAACCCCTATGCGCTCGACCGCACCGCCTGCGGATCGTCATCGGGATCGGGCGCGGCGATCGCCGCCAGCCTGGCCGCCGTGGCGGTCGGGACGGAGACTGATGGATCGGTCGTGTGTCCCTCGTCCATCAACGGGCTGGTCGGCTTCAAGCCGACGCTGGGGCTGGTCAGCCGCAGCCGGGTCGTGCCGATCAGCCATAGCCAGGATACGCCGGGGCCGATGGGCCGATCGGTGCGCGACGTCGCGTTGTTGCTGTCGGCGATGGCAGGGCCTGACCCGACCGACGCGGCGACCGTGCGAACGGTGGTGCGCGACTATGCCGCCGGACTGTCGGCGGACGCGCTCAAGGGCAAGCGGGTCGGCGTCATTCGTCCGGCCGGGATGCCGGCGGCATTGGCCGAGCGGTTCGATGCGGCGCTGACCGTCCTGCGCGCCGCCGGGGCGACGCTGGTCGAGGTGACGCCGCCGAAGCTGGACGGGCTGGGCGAGGCTGAATTGCTGGTGCTGAAGACCGAGCTGAAGCCCGATCTCGACGCCTATCTCGCCACCACGCCATCGGGGGTGGAGGCGCGGACGCTGGAACAGGTCATTGCCTTCAACCGTGCCAACGCCGCTGCCGAGATGCCGTTCTTCGGTCAGGAACTGTTCGAGGCGGCGGCGGAGACCAAGGGGCTGGCCGATCCCGCCTATCGCACCGCGCGCGCGACGTCGCTGCGGCTGGCGGGGCGCGACGGGATCGACGCGATGCTGAAGACCGCGCGCGCCGACCTACTGGTCGAACCGACCTATGCCGCCGCGTGGCTGAGCGATCCGGTCTATGGCGATCAATATGGCGGGCCGTCGGCGTCCGAACTGCCCGCCGTCGCCGGCTATCCGCACCTGACCGTGCCGATGGGGCTCATGCAGGGGCTGCCGGTCGGGCTGTCGTTCATCGGCACGGCGGGCACCGACGCCGCGATCCTGTCGGCGGGCTATGCCTATGAACAGCGGGCCAAGGCGCGGGTCGCGCCGCGCTATCTGCCGCAGGCGGCGGTGGTGGCGGGGCTGGAGGGAGCGGGGCGGTGACCTCCATCGTCACTCCCGCGAAGGCGGGAGTCCATATGCGCCGACGTTCCGATTCTCGCTGAAACGTCGGCGTGTATGGATTTCCGCCTTCGCGGGAATGACGGAGGTGTCGACTACCGCGGCAACCGGGCGATCGCCGCCGCCTGATCCGCGACCAGCCGGATCGTCGTGTCGCCGGTGAAGATGCCGTACCAGCCCTGCGGTTCGTGGGGCGGGTCGCCCATATATTGCCGGTCGCCCTCGGCGAAGCGATAGTCCGGGTGCTGTGCCCGCGCCTCGCCATTCCATGCCCAGAAATTGGTGCCGACGATCGGCCCGCCCTCGGTCATGCTCGCGAGCGCGGCGGCATAGATGCGGCCGTAGAAGCGATCCTTGTACGTCGTCGCCACGGCGGGATCGTTGCTGCCGCCGTCGCGCGGATAGCCGAATTCCTCAATCACCATCGGCTTGTCGAGCTGTCGGGCCAGCGCAACGTGGTCGGCGATGTACTTGTCGGTCAGCGCCTCGCCGCGTGCGGCGGTGTTGGCGAGGTCGGTCTGCTTCACCCAGTCCCAGTTGTTCGGCCAGATGTGGACGGTCAGATAGTCGATTTCGGGGATGGCATGTTCGGCCAGCACGATGTCGGCACGCTCCAGTCCGCCCTTCAGCCCCTCGCTGCCGGTTGAGACCAGATGGTTGGGATCGATCGACTTGATCAGCTGCGCGCTCGCACGGACCCAGGCGTAGAATTGCGGCAAATTGGCGTGCGCCAGATCGCCCGACGGGCGCGGTTCGTTCGACAGCTGCCACGCCATGATCGCGGGATCGTCGGCATAGCGGGTGCCGGTCACGCTGTTGGTGCGGCCGACGACGGTGCGGATCCAGTCGCGATACAGCTCCATCGCGCGGGCATTGCCATAGAATTGCGCGTTGTAATTGGCGAATTCCGGCCAGGGATGCGCCGGATCGTTCATGTTCAGATACTGCCCGCCATTGACGTAGGACAGGTACGTCATCATGCCGCCCGACCATTCCCAGAAATTGGTCAGGTACAGCACCGCGCGCATTCCCCGCTTGCCCATTTCGGCGAGCGCATAGTCGAGGCCGGCGAGCAGCGTCTGGTTGTAATCCTTGGCCGGCCCACGGAAGCCCGGCTTGATCGAATTCTTGAGCGGCCCTTCCTCGGCGGAGGCCAGCACGCGCAGGTTGGTCACGCCCATCGCCGCCAGCGCATCCAGTTCGCGTCCCAGCCGCGCGCGGTCGCCATAGGGCGCATCGGCCCCGAGATAGGCGGCATACCAGATGTTCGCGCCGGCAAAGCGGTACGGTTCGCTACCGACCATCAACCGCGCGCCCTCGCGCCGGACGAAGGCGCGGTTGGTCGCGGCGGGCATGGTGGCGACCGGCGGTGCCATGGTGCAGCCCGCGAGCAGCGCCGAAGTGCCGAGAAAGGTGCGTCGAGCGATGGTGGTCATCAGGTCCCCTTCATGCGCGCCGGTCCGATGCCGCCGCGTCCTTTTGCTGTCGATGGCAACAGCTTGGGCGGCGAGCGTCACCGCTGTCAACGGCAATATTGATATTTGCTTTCCAAATTATCCGCGCCATCCGCTGATCATGAAAAAAGGGGCCGCAACCAGATGGTTGCGACCCCCGATCAAGTGCTTGCCGAAGCGGCAGATCAGAGCGTCAGGCGAACGCTCAGCTGGAACTGACGATCGCTCTTGAAGTAGGAGCGCGGCGCTTCGAGGCCGTCGCCGTTCAGCACGAACGAGGTCTTGGTCGTCGCGTCGAGCAGGTTCTGGACCTGCACGCCGATCTTGAACTGCTTGTTGACCGTGTAGAACAGCGAGGCGTCCGCCTGGCCCGTCGCTTCGGCATAGACCGGAAGGAACGGGAAGCAGCAATCGCGGTTGGTCAGCAGATACTTCGAACGCCAGCTATACGCGATCCGCGCATAGACACCGGCCAAGTCGTAGAACGCCGAGACGTTGAAGTTGTACTTCGACAACTGGCCCAGCGGCAGGTTGTCGTACAGCCCCGTCACGTCGAGCGGCGGGCGTGCACCGTCGCCGTCACCATTTGCCGGTGCAGAGTTCGGAATCTTGCCCGGCTGGATATAGGTGAACGTCGCCTGCGTCCCCAGCCCGCGCAACGCGCCCGGCAGGAAGTCGTAGGTTTGCTGGTACGAGAATTCCGCACCCTTGATGTTCGCGTTGCCGGCGACGTTCACCGGACCGTTGATGGTCGTGGCAAAGGTCTGGCCGTTGTTCGTGAAGCTGCGGCTATACCCGAAATTGTCGAGGATGATGTTCGACAACTGCTTGTAGAACACCGCCGCGGTCAGCGAACCGACCTTTGCGAAATACCATTCGGCGGTCAGATCGACCTGCTTGGCATCGATCGGACGCAGATACGGGTTCCGCGAATTGGCGCTGAAGCCGTAGAAACCGGTGGTGTTGGCCGGCGACGGGTTCAGCCCGACGAAGTTGCGCAGGTCGGTGAAGCCCGGACGCGAGATCGCCTTCGACGCGGCCAGACGGAATAGCAGCTGCGAGTTTGGCTGGAACTTGATGTTCAGGCTGGGCAGCCACTTGTCGAACTTCTGGCTGGCGACGTTCGTGTCCGACCCGTTGTTCGAAAAGGCGACGATCGCCGCCTGCTGCGCTGCGGACAGCGTACAGATCGGGCGGATCGTGTTGGTCGTGTTCGGGCTGGCGCAGAATGCCGCCACGGTGGAGAAATTGCCCAGCGTGTTGGCGATGTTCGGATAGGAGGTGCCACCGAACGACTGGTCCTCGGTGTGGACGAAGCGCACGCCGATATTGCCCGACAGATTGGCTTGGCCACCGCCGATTTCGTCGACACCAAAGTCGAGGCGCGCATAGCCCGAATAGGTTTTTTCGGTGATGCGATACACTTCGTTCGGCCGGAAATAGCCATCGACGAGCGGAGCGGCCGCAGTGCCGCGATCCTCAAGGGGGGTGTAGCCGCCACCCGACGCCTTGGTCGCGGTGCGCAGCAGCGCGGTCAGCGCGTCATGGTCGGTCAGGATGCCGTCCTGAATGCCCCACACCGTCGGCGGCTGCACTGCCTCACCCCGATAGAAATCGGGGAAGTTCACCGGGATCATGCTGCCGGCATACTTGTTCACGGTCGCCGTGCTGGCGGTCCAGGTGTCCGACACCGCACCCCAGTTGTTGTAGTCGTTGGCCTTCACCGTCTGATCGCGGGTGGTGTAGCGGCCACCGACGCGCACCTTGCGCAGGAACGAATCGTCCGACACGTCATACTGCGCATCGGCGCGGAACGCCCATTCGTCGCCGTCGCTGTGCGTGCGGTTGTTCATCGCGTCGCGGATGAAGGTGTTGGTCTGGCTGCCGTAATAGGCACCGACCGACTGACCGTTCGGCGGGATGAGATTGATCTGCGGGGTGTCGCCACGCCCGTCGATCGACACGCCGCTGAACGTCGCCAGTTCGACGACGTCGTCGGAATCGCGCGCCTTCGAATAGACATACTGTCCATCGAAGTTCAGGTGCAGGCGGTCGGTCGGGTCCCACTTCACGTTCAGCGACTGGTCCTGCGTGAACCCGTCGGTCTGGAAATAGCGGTTGCCGAGCGTAGTGTACTGCCCGCCGCCCTGGCGGATCAGCGTCCCGTTGGTGAAGATGCCGTCGTCGTTATAGGTCGGCTGGGTGAAATTCTGCCCGGCGACCGGCGCGAATGGATTGTAGCCCTGCGGGAAAATCTGGTTCGCATCGCCGTAATAGACGTTGGGTTCGACGGTGCGGTCGAGCCAGGTCTGCGACGATTCGGCGCGCAGGAACTGCGCGGTGACCAGCAGGTTGCGCGACGCGTTCTCATATTGCGCTGCCGCCGAATAGCCGACGCGCTTGCGGTCGAAATTCTGCATCCGCATCCCGGCGCCCAGCGGCACATAGACCGAATCGCGGCCCGACGGCACCGGATAGCGATCCCACAGCGTGCGGCTGAAGCCGGTGCCGGGGTTCACGACGCGGCCTTCGCCATTGTCCTGTACGCCGTTGCCGTTCTTGTCGTCGTTGTAGCGCGGCAGGAACGCCGAGTAGAACACCGAGTCCGACCGGCTGCGCTGGCGGTTGTAGCTGCCGCTGGCCATGATGCCGAAACGACCGCCGTTGTTCAGGTTCCATTGCTTCGAGAACAGGCCGACCACGGCCGGTTCGCTGCGGCCGTTATAGTCGCCATAGTTCACGCTGCCCGACAGATAGACCAGCGTGTCCTTGGTATCGAACGGCTTGCGGGTGTTGATGTTGACCGAACCCGAAATGCCGCCTTCGATCATGTCGGCGGTCAGGTTCTTGTACACCTCGACCGAACCGACCAGTTCGGTCGGCACGTCGTTGAAGCCGATTTCGCGACCGCCGCTGACACCAAAGCTGTCGCGACCGTTGAATTCGCCACGGACGTAGGACAGGCCGCGGATGGTGACGCCCGACCCTTCGACCGAGAAGTGCGCGGTGTCGGTCGCGGCGGCGAAGCGGGTGATCGCGACGCCGGCGACGCGCTGCAGCGCCTCGTTGACCGAACGGTCGGGAAGGGCGCCGATGTCTTCCGCGGTGATTGCGTCGACAACGGTGTCAGCATTGCGCTTGATCGACTGGGCGTTCGCCAGCGACTGACGCAGGCCGGTGACAACGATGTCATCTCCGTCCGTCGTATTGGCGGCCGGGGTCTGAACGTCCGATGCCGTCACGTTGGACTGGTCGACGGCGCCCTGGTTCTGGATGGACATGCTGCCCGATACGGGACGCTTGCCGGCGCTGCTGCCGGCCGGAATGCCGTCGGTCTGCGGTGCGGTTTCGGTCTGCGGCTTCGACGTGTCGTCGCGCGATGCGGGCGCCGTCGTCGTCTGTGCCATGGCGCCGGTGGCTGCCAGCTGCACCGCTACCGTCAGCGCCAGCATCGATGCCGTCGCACCTAGTCGCTTGCGCGCGTTCAAACCGTCCATAGCCGTCTGCTTGTGGCGTAACACCATCATGCTTCCTCCCCTGGTCCCTGCAGGACCCGATCAACAACCTCGCCTTTGCGGGTTATCGTCCCGGTAGGACTGCGATTTCAGCAACACAACAGAAATATGATAATTCGATTTCCCAATTGACGATAACGTTGTCAGTGTGGCCTCGCGGTGACAGATAGGCGACAGGAGCGGATGGTCGAGCGGGTGCAGGATACGGGTGACCGGGTCCGGATCGTCGTCGTTGGCGGCGGCACGGCGGGGTGGATGACGGCGGCGGGGCTGGTCGGGCTGATGCCGGCCGCCTGCACCGTGACGCTCGTCGAGTCGGAAGCGATCGGCATCGTCGGCGTGGGCGAGGCGACGTTGCCGCACCTGCGTCTGTACCTCGAACGGCTGGGCATCGACGAAGCGGCGTTCATGGCCGCGACCGAGGCGACCTACAAGCTCGGCATCGAGTTTCGCGATTTCGGGCGGATCGGCGACCGCTATGTCCACCCGTTCGGCACCTATGGCCGGCCGCTGGGCGGGGTGGCGTTCCACCATTATTGGCTGCGGCGGGCGGCGGCAGGCGCGATGCCGCCGATCGGGGCGTTCTCCGCCGGGGTGACCGCCGCCGAGCAGCGCCGGTTCGAACGGCCCGGCGACGATCCCCATGATCCGACGACCTCGTTCGGCTATGCCTATCAGTTCGACGCGACCCGCTTCGCCCCCTTCATGCGCGAATGGTCCGAAGCGCGCGGCGCGACGCGGATCGAGGGGCGGATCGTCGATGTCGAGCGCGATGGCGATACGGTGCGGGCGGTGACGCTGGACGATGGGCGGCGGATCGAGGGTGACCTGTTCATCGACTGCTCGGGCTTTCGCTCGCTGCTGCTGGGCGATGCACTGGGGGAACCGTGGGAGGACTGGTCGCACTGGCTGCCGTGCGACCGGGCGGTGGCGGTGCCGTGCGCCAGCCCCGAGGGGGTGATCGAACCCTATACGCGCGCGACGGCGATGCCCGGTGGTTGGCGCTGGCGCATTCCGCTGCGGCACCGGGTCGGCAATGGCTATGTCTATGCGAGCGGCCATGTGTCCGACGACGAAGCCGCTGCGGCGTTGCTGGCCGGGCTGGACGGGCCGGCGCTGGCCGATCCGCGGTTCCTGCGCTTTCGTGCGGGACGGCGGCGGCGCAGCTGGGCGGGGAATGTCGTCGCGGTCGGACTTGCCTCGGGGTTTCTCGAACCGCTGGAGTCGACCAGCATCTATCTGGTGCAGGCGGCGATCACCGCGCTGATCGAGCATTTCCCCCTGGCCCAGGTGGCGAACGTCGATCGCGACGGGTTCAATGCGGCGATCGATGCCGAATATGACCGCATCCGCGACTTCCTGATCCTGCATTACCACGCGACGACCCGCGACGATTCGCCGTTCTGGAACCATGTGCGGACGATGACGATCCCCGATACGCTTGGCGACAAGCTGGCGCTGTGGCGGGGCAGTGCGCAGGTGTCGAAATACAGCCACGGCCTGTTCCTCGAACCCAGTTGGGTCGCGGTCTATTTGGGGCAGGGGGTGGTGCCGGACGGGTGGGACCCGCGCGCCGACCTGCCCGATGCCGCCGGGCTGGACCGCGCGCTAGGGTCGCTGGCCCAGGCGATTGCCGACCGGGTGGCGGCGATGCCGACCCACGACGCGGCGCTGGAGCGAGGGGCATGAATGCGCGCTCGAGTCTGCGATCGGTCGCGGTCATCGGCGGCGGGCCGGTCGCGCTGGTGAGCGCGGTGGCGCTGAAGCAGGCGCTGCCGGATACGGAGGTGACGCTGATCCCGGCACCGGTTCCCGATGACGCGCTGGCCGACCGGTTTCCGCTGGCGCTGCCCGCCGTCCATGACGTGCTGGCGCGGATCGGGATGCCGCCCGAGCTGCTGCTGGCGCGCGGGGTGGCGCGGGCGCGCTATGCCAGCGCCTTTGCCGACTGGAGCCGGGACGGCACGGAATGGATGGTTGGCGACGATGCCGCCGCGACACTTGCGCAGGGGCGGCTGCCCGCGCTGTGGCTGCGCGCACGGGCGGCACGGGAGCGGGTGCCACCGTTTCATGCGCTGGTCCCGGCCTGTGTCGCGGCGGCGGCGGGCATCGCCGACCCACGCGTCGAACCGGCGCTGCACCTCGACCCCGCGCGGATGGGGCAGGCGTTGACGTCGATCGGTCGACAGGCCGGGGTGCGCTTCGCCGGCACGCCGATCGATGCCGACCTGACGATCGACGCCAGCGGTCCGGCCCGCCTGCTGACGGGGGATCGGGCGTTCGAGGACTGGCGCGATGCCGTGCCGTGCGACCATGTGGCGTTCAGCCCGACGGAAACGGACCCCGGCACCTGCGACCGCTATGTCGCGACCGCGCAGGGGTGGCGGGCGACATGGCCCGGCGTGCGGGTGGAGGCGGAGGGCACGGGGATCGCCATTGCCTCCGGTCGCCTGTCCGAACCCTTTGCCGGGCGGGTCGTCGCGCTGGGCGATGCGGCGGTGCAGGCGGGACCGCTCGGCCGGATCGGTTTCACCCTCGCGCTGGGGCAGTTGGCGCTGTTGCTCGAACTCCTGCCCGAGCGCGATCCCGAACCGTTGTTGCAGGCCGAATATAACCGGCGTGCGGGGTTGCAGGCCGATCGGATGCGCGATTTCCTGGGGCTGCATTATCATGGCGGCGGGCGGACGCAGGGGCCGTTCTGGCACCGGCTGCGCGAGGCCAGCCGTCCGCCTTCGCTCGACCAGTTGCTGGCGCAGTTTGCGCGGCGGGGGCAAGTCGTGCCGGCGGACGAGGAACTGGTCCAGCGCGATGCGTGGACCGCGATGCTGCTCGGGCAGGGGATGCGGCCCGAGCGGCCCGATCCCATCGCCTTGTCGGTCGCCCCGGCGGAGGCTGCCCGGCTGCTTAACGACCTTGCCGCCCGCCTTGCCGCATTGGATTATAGCGCATGACCGACCGCCGTATCGCCCATGTCGTCATCATCGGCGGGGGCACCGCCGGCTGGATGACCGCCGCCGCCGCCGGCCGCTTCCTCGATGATGGGCAGCGTCGCATCACGCTGGTCGAATCCGACGCGATCGGCACGGTCGGGGTGGGCGAGGCGACGATCCCGTCGATCCTGAACTTCAACAAGCTGCTCGGTATCGACGAGGCGGAGTTCCTGCGCGAGACGAAGGGCAGCTTCAAGCTCGGCATCGAGTTCGCCGGCTGGCACCGCCCCGACAGCGGCTATTTCCACCCCTTCGGGAGCTTCGGTCGCGACATCGAGGGGATTAATTTCCATCAGCTCTGGCTGAAGCTGCGTGGGGAAGCGGGGATCGGACCGATCGCCGATTATTCGCCCAGCACCGTGGCGGCGCGCGCCGCCGCGTTCGGGCCGCCGGTCGGCGATCCGCGCTCGCCGCTCTCCAGCATGGCCTATGCCTATCATATCGACGCGACGCTCTATGCCGCGTTCCTGCGCAAGCGTGCCGAGGCCGATGGCGTGGCGCGGGTCGAGGGGCGGATCGTCGCGGTCGAGCGCGCCGATAACGGCCATGTCGCGGCGGTGGTGCTGGACGATGGCCGGCGGGTGACGGGCGACCTGTTCATCGACTGTTCGGGCTTTCGCTCGCTGTTGCTCGGCGATGCGATGGGGGTCGGCTATGACGACTGGTCGCATTGGTTGCCCTGCGACCGCGCCATCGCGGTGCCGACCGAGCGGACCGAGCCGGTGCTGCCCTATACCCGCGCCACCGCGCATCGGGCGGGGTGGCAATGGCGCATCCCGCTCCAGCACCGCACCGGCAACGGCGTGGTCTATTGCAGCCGGTTCCTCGACGACGATGCGGCGGAGGCGCTGCTCCTCTCCCGCCTCGATTCCGCACCCACCGCCGCGCCCCGCCGCCTGTCGTTCACCGCCGGGCAGCGGCATCGGATGTGGGAGGGGAATGTCGTCGCCATCGGCCTGTCGGGCGGGTTCCTCGAACCGCTCGAATCGACCAGCATCCATTTGATCCAGCAGGGGATTTCAAAGCTGTTCGCGCTGTTCCCCGACCGCGATTTCTCAGGTGTGGAGCGGACGGAATATAACCGGCAGATGACGGATAATTACCGGTCGATCCGCGACTTCATCATCCTGCACTATCACGCGACCGCGCGCGACGATTCGCCGTTCTGGAACCATGTCCGCACCATGGAGGTGCCCGACAGTTTGACGCGTAAGCTCGACCTGTTCCGGCACAAGGGCCGCGTGTTCCGCTATGAGGACGAGCTGTTCGCCATGCCCAGCTGGGTCGCGGTGTTGCTGGGGCAGGGGGTCGATCCGGTCGGCCACGATCCGGTCGCCGACGCGCTGGACGAGGCGCGGCTGGCAGGGGCGCTCCGCCAGATGCGGAGCGCGACGGCGGCGGCGGTCGCCGGGCTGCCGTCGCATGGCGCGGTGCTGGCGCGGTTGGAGTGACGAGAGGGGGCCTCACCCCCCCAGCATCTGCCGCAGATACCCCCTGATCCGCGCATCCCGCTCCGGTCCCGGCGCCCCCAATACCCCGCGTGCTGCCACCGGCAGATGGTCGGCCACCGCCGGGGCGTCGTCGCCGAACACATAATGGTCGAACCAGGTGCGCAGCGCCGCGCGTTCCGCCGCCGGCCGGTCGCGCACCGCGAGGATCGCATGGACCAGCGCGAGGAACGGTGCGTCGGGCGTGCCGCGCGTCCACCAGTAATTGACCAGTACGTTCAGCGCGCCGGTCGCACGGATTTCATGCCACCAGAGCGTCGGGATCAGGATCGCGTCGCCCGGTCCCAGGTCGGCGACGATCGCATGGGCCTGCGCCTCGGCAAAGCGGGGGAAGCGGGTGAGGTCGGGGCGTTCGATGTCGACCATCGTCGCGGGCTGTCCCGCCATGGTGACGTCCAGCGGGCCGATATACAGGTTGGCGATCTGTTCGGGTGGAAACAGCACGACGCGGCGGCGCCCGGCGACGACCACCGCGACGTTGCTCGCCATGTCGAAATGCGCCGACACCCGGCTGCCATTGCCGATCCACAGCCGCGCGGTCGCGTCGCCGGTCGGCAGCGGCAGGACATTGTCGCGGGTCCAGCCCGGAAAATGATCCTTGGCGGCACTGGCCCCGGCATAAAAAGCGGGCGGGGCGTCTTCGGCCGCGGCCTTTTGCAGCGTGTCGAGCAGCACCGGCAACGGGATGTTGCCGCGTTCGAAATTGAACCCGCGCATGTCGTCGCGGTAGAAGTATCGCCCGCCGATCTCCGGCGCCCCGGCGAACAGCCCCAGCGGACGCCCGCCATCGAAGCGGCGCAGATAGGCCGCCATCGCCGCATGGCCCTGCGCGCCCGCCGCTACCGCCGGCCAGTCGGCGACGAGGCCGCGCAGCACCACCGGGCGCGCGGCGTCGAGCAGCGCGTCGAACGCGGCGGCGTCCCGTGGAATCGCCGCTTCGGTGACGTGCGGTGCCGTGTCGATCCAGTCGTCCATCATTGTCTTTCGTCGCCTGCCTTTTCCGCTGGACCGGGCGTGCGTGCCAGCTATGGCCTGCGAAATACACTGTTTTCGTCCGCGCGTTCGGCGCGCGGCCAAAGGAGAAGCCGATGCATCCGTCCCTGTTCCGCGCGGGCCTGCCGCTGATGCTGGTGCTCGGCGCGACTGCCGCCCCGGCGCAGGCGCCTGCCGACCTCGCCCTGCGCCCGTTGCCCGCCGATGCCGCGCCCGGCCGGCCCCTGCCGCTGACCATCGGCGGGCGGGTAGTGCCGGGGGACGGCGACCTGTCGCGCTATCGCCGGCAATGGCCAGGCACCTATTTCGAGGGCAGCTTTCAGGGGCGTGCCGTCGATGTCGCGGTCGGGCCGGGCGAGGTGTCGCTGCGCATCCGCATCGACGATGCCGCGCCGGTCGCGCTGGTCCGCCCGGCGCCCGGCCGCTATCGGCTGAATGCGGCCAAGCCCGGTCGCCACCGCGTCCGCGTCGATGTGGTGAGCGAATCGCAGGCCGGGGCAACGGCGTTCGGCGGGCTGTACGCCCCGGCCGGATCGACCCCGCTTGCCGCCCCCGCCGTCCGGCCCCGCGCGATCGAGTTCATCGGCGATTCGCACACCGTCGGCTATGGCAACACCTCGACCAGCCGCGACTGTAGCGAGGCGCAGGTGTGGGAAACGACCGACACGTCGCAGGGGATCGCCGGGCAATTGGCGCGCCGCTACGGTGCGGCCTACCGCGTCAACGCCATTTCGGGGCGGGGGATCGTGCGCAACTATGGCGGGTTCGCTGCGCCGACCGTACCCGATGCCTATCCCTATGCGCTGTTCGATGGAAAGACGGTCGCGAACGACGCCGGATGGCAGCCGCAGGTGATCGTCATGGCGCTGGGCACCAACGACTTTTCGACGCCGCTGAAGCCCGAGGAGCGCTGGAAGAGCCGCGACGCGCTCCATGCCGATTATGAGGCGCGCTATGTCCGGTTCGTGCAGGATTTGCGCCGTCGCAGCCCCGGCGCGTTCTTCGTGCTGTGGGCGACCGATCTGGCCGATGGCGAGATCGCGCGGGAGGTGGCCAAGGTCGGCGAGAAGCTGCGTGCCGCGGGCGAGACCCGGTTTGCGGTGGTGCCGGTAACGGGATTGAGCTTTGGCGGGTGCCATTTCCACCCGAACGTCGCCGACGACGGCAAGATCGCTGATGCGATCGGCAAGGCAATCGACGGACGCAAGGGTGTTTGGGGTAAGTAAACACCAGTATCGTCATTCCCGCGAAGGCGGGAATCCATAGTCGCGGACGGTTCGGCTCGATCCGCGACGCCAGCGTGTATGGACTCCCGCCTGCGCGGGAGTGACGATTGTAACAGCTGCCCTACGGATTCAGCCGCACCATCGCCACGCCATGCGGCGCGACCTCCGCGCTGTAGCTGTGCGACATCCGCCCCAGGTCCTTGTGCGCCCACAGGTCGCGCGCCTTCAGCTTCGTTGCGGCGGGCAGGCCCAGCATCGTCCACTCGGCGGTGATCCGCGCCGGTGCCTCGCCCCGGTTCCACAGCAGCAGCGTGCGGCCGCCATCGGCCATCTGCTTGACCCACACCTCGCTGGTGCCGTCGCGCGCGACGCGGTGGCCCTGTTGGCCGAGCTTGTCCTGATCGACCGCGATAACGTCCCGGTTCAACAGGATGTCGCGCGTCGCCTGGTTCATGGTGGCGACGTCGTTGCCCGCGATCAGCGGCGCGGCCATCATCGCCCAGAGCGAGAAATGCGCGCGATATTCGGTGTCGGTCAGCCCGCCATTGCCGACCTCCAGCATGTCGGGGTCGTTCCAGTGGCCCGGCCCGGCATAGGGCCAGAGCGGCTCGTTCATGTCGACGATCGACGCGACGCCCCAGCTGTATCCATGTTTGCCGGTCCATTTGTCGGTGATGTCGCCGGTGGTGCGCCACATATTGCCGATCTTCTGGCCCCACAGCCATGGCCGGTTGTTGCCCCATTCGCACATCGAGAACAGGATCGCCCGCCCGCTGGCCTTCAGCGCGTCAGCCATGGTGGCATAGGCTTCCTCGGCATTGCGGGACCCGGTCGAGCACCAGTCGTATTTCAGGTAATCGACGCCCCAGCGGGCATACTGGATCGCGTCCTGATATTCGTGGCCCTGGCTGCCGGGGCGCCCGCCGCAGGTCTTGGTGCCGGCATCCGAATAGATGCCGAACTTCAGCCCCTTGCTATGGATGTAATCGCCCAGTGCCTTCAGGCCGCTGGGGAAGCGCTGGCGGTCCTCGGTGATGAAGCCGTTGGCGTCGCGGGTGCCGTGCCAGCAATCGTCGATCACGACATATTCATAGCCGGCGTCCTTCATGCCGTTCGACGCGATTGCGTCGGCGGTGGCGCGGATGACGCCTTCGTTGACGTTGCAGGCGAACTTGTTCCAGCTGTTCCACCCCATCGGCGGCGTCTGCGCCAGACCATTGGCGACACGCTTCGGGTCCTTGGACGGGGGCAGCATGTTGGGATCGGTGTCCAGCACCTCCTGCGCCGCGACCGGCTGGATGGCACATAGCCCCGCGCAAAGCGTTGCAACGATGGTCGAAAAACGTGCCGGCATATGGCTCTCCCCTGACCGTGACGGCGCCGTCCGGCTTTATGGAAGCAATTTATCTTATTAATATGACGGCGTTGTCAACCGCTACGCAGGCGGGTCGATGTCGAACAGCCGGTCGACCAGCTTCTGCACCATCGGCACGACCAACAGCGACGCGGGCAGTGCGGTCATGAAGCCGATCGGCGCGCCCTGCACGAATGCGTCCCAGAACCCCGCCGGCCCGGCCCGGACCAGCGCGCCGACCGCGCCGATCAGCGAGGAAAAGATCAAGGCATTGATAATCGAAGAGGTCAGGCGATAGCGAAAGCGCGAGCGGACCTTCACAGTTTCCTGCGCGCGGGCTGGGGGAGAGGCGTCGTCCATCGCGCGTCCAAGCGGACGATCGGAGCCAAGGTTCCGACGATTGCCCGCTGACAGCCGGACGCGGCTATGCCAAAAGCAATAAAATTACACGCGGATGAGTCGGCGACAGACCATTCACCGCGAGCCGACAGGAGAGTATATGCGGGTCATCGATCATGTGATCGCGGGCAGTTTGAAGGCCATAGACGGCGCGACGGGCGCGGTGTTCGATCCCAATCGCGGCGAGGTGCAGGCACATGTCCGCCTCGGCACCGCCGACGATCTCGACCGCGCGGTGGCGGCGGCGCAGGCGGCGCAACCGGCATGGGCCGCGACCAACCCGCAGAAGCGCGCCCGCGTGCTGTTCGCGTTCAAGCAGCTGGTCGAAGCGAATATGCAGGAACTGGCCGAGCTGCTGTCGAGCGAGCATGGCAAGGTGATTGCGGATGCCAAGGGCGACATCCAGCGCGGGCTGGACGTCATCGAATTCGCGTGCGGCGTGCCGCATCTGCTGAAGGGCGATTATACCCAGGGCGCGGGACCGGGCATCGACGTCTACTCGATGCGCCTGCCGGTCGGGATCGGGGCGGGGATCACCCCGTTCAACTTCCCGGCGATGATCCCGATGTGGATGTTCGGTGTCGCCATCGCCTGTGGCAACGCGTTCATCCTGAAGCCCAGCGAGCGCGATCCGTCGGTGCCGGTGCGCCTTGCCGAACTGATGCTGGAGGCCGGGGCCCCGGAGGGTATCTTGCAGGTCGTGCATGGCGACAAGACGGTGGTCGACGCGATCCTCGACCATCCGGCGATCGGCGCGGTCAGCTTCGTCGGGTCGTCCGACATCGCGCACTATGTCTATCGGCGCGGCGTCGCGGCGGGCAAGCGCGTGCAGGCGATGGGCGGGGCCAAGAACCACGGCATCGTCATGCCCGACGCGGACCTCGACCAGGTCGTCGCCGATCTGGCCGGTGCCGCCTTCGGCTCGGCGGGCGAGCGGTGCATGGCGCTGCCGGTCGTGGTGCCGGTGGGGGACAAGACCGCCGAGCGCTTACGCGAAAAGCTGATCCCCGCCATTGCCGCGCTGCGGGTCGGGGTGTCGACCGATGCCGACGCCCATTACGGCCCGGTGGTGAACGCGCAGCACAAGGCGCGGGTCGAGGGCTGGATCGCCAAGGGGGTCGAGGAAGGGGCCGAACTGGTCGTCGATGGGCGCGGCTTCTCGTTGCAGGGGCATGAGCGCGGCTTCTTCATCGGCCCGACGTTGTTCGACCATGTGACGCCGCAGATGGAATCGTACCGCGAGGAAATCTTCGGTCCCGTCCTCCAGATCGTCCGCGCGCCCGATTTCGAAACCGCCGTGCGCCTGCCGAGCGAGCATCAGTACGGCAATGGCGTCGCCATCTTCACCCGCAACGGCCACGCCGCGCGCGAGTTCGCAGCGCGGGTGAATGTCGGCATGGTCGGCATCAACGTGCCGATCCCGGTTCCGGTCGCCTATCACAGCTTCGGCGGATGGAAGCGCTCGGCCTTTGGCGACGTGAACCAGCATGGCGAAGAGGGCGTGCGCTTCTGGACCAAGGTCAAGACGATCACCCAGCGCTGGCCCGACGGATCGGCGCTGGGTGCGCAGGCCGAGGACGGCGCGGCCGCCCGGACGCAGGATGCGTTCGTCATTCCGACGATGGGGTGAGGCGGGGCGTGTCGGGCAGTCATGGTTTCGACCGTCGTCCCGGCCCCGACGGTGCCTCCGCGCAGGCGAGGGCCCAGGGTTATGGGAGTGGGCCGTCGTTCTGCGTGGCTCTGGACCCCCGCCTGCGCGGGGGTACGGCAACCTGTTTCGATGCCGCTCGGCGTCTGTTCGATAGCCGTCACCTGCGGGGAGGAATTGCCAAGATGATGCGACGCTTGGTGGTATCGATCCTGATATGTCTGGCGGCGGTGACCCCTGCCGCCGCGCAGAAACGCATCGCGCTGACCTTCGACGATGCGCCGCGCGCTCGCGGGCCGTTCCTGACGCCCGACGAGCGCACCGCGCGGATCATCGCCGGCCTGCGCAAGGCGAAGGTGCGGCAGGCGGCGTTCTTCGTCGTGCCGGGCAATCTGTCCGCGCCCGATGGGGTGGGCGGGGAGCGGCGGATCGCGGCCTATGTCGCGGCGGGGCATGTGATCGCCAATCACAGCTTCAGCCATCCGGCGCTCAAGTCGATGACGGCTGAGGCCTATCTGGCCGACATCGATCGGGCGGGGGCGTGGTTGAAGGGGCGGCGGGGGTTGCGACCGTGGTTCCGCTTTCCGTTCCTCGACGAAGGCGGCACCGACAAGGCGAAGCGCGATGCGGTGCGCGCCGGGCTGGCCGCGCGCAAACTGTCGAACGGCTATGTCACGGTCGATGGATCGGACTGGAATATCGAGGGGCTGACCGCCGAAGCGCGCAAGGCGGGCAAGCCGATCGACATGGACGCCCTGCGCGACCTGTATGTCGAAACCCATGTCGAATCCGCCGAGTTCAGCGACCGGCTGGCGAAGCAGGCGCTGGGGCGGCAACCGGCGCAGGTGATGCTGCTCCACGAAACCGATCTGGCCGCCTATTGGATCGCCGATCTGGTCGCTGCGCTGCGAAGCAAGGGCTGGGAGATCGTCACCGCCGACGCGGCCTATCGCGATCCGATCGCGAAGGCGCAGCCCGACACGCCGTCGGCGCAGGGCAACCGGCTGGAGGCGATGGCGTGGGAAAAGGGCGTGCCCGCCCCGCGCTGGTACGAGCGCAACACGCTGTCGATCGCGAACCCGCTCTATCGGCGGCGGGTGCTGCACGAGGCGCAGTAATGACAGGCATGGAATGTGGCGAGGCGTCGGTAACGATCGCCGCCAGGACGATTATGGAGAGTATAGCGTGACCCAGTTCGACATCACCGACGACCAGCGCGAGATTCAGGAGCTTGCCCGCCGGTTCACGGCGGATGCGATCACCCCCCATGCCGCCGAATGGGACGAGAAGCACATCTTCCCGCGCGACACGATCAAGGCGGCGGCGGAGCTGGGCTTCGCCGCGATCTATGTCTCCGAAGAGTCGGGCGGCATCGGCCTTGGCCGGATGGAATCGGCGCTGATCATGGAGGCGATGGCCTATGGCTGTCCGTCGACCAGCGCGTTCATTTCGATCCACAACATGGCGGCGTGGATGCTCGACGCGTTCGGATCGGCGGAACTTAAAGGCCGCTTCCTCCCCGACCTCGTGACGATGGACAAGCTGGCCAGCTATTGCCTGACCGAACCGTCATCGGGATCGGACGCGGCGGCGCTGAAGACCAAGGCGGTCAGGGACGGCGACGACTATATCGTTACCGGCACCAAGCAGTTCATTTCCGGTGCGGGCGACAACGACGTCTATCTGGTGATGGTCCGCACCGGCGCGGAGGGGCCAAAGGGCATTTCGTGCCTCCTGATCGAAAAGGACATGCCCGGCGTGTCGTTCGGCGCGAACGAGCGCAAGCTCGGCTGGCATTCGCAGCCGACCCGCGCCGTCATCCTCGACCAGGTGCGCGTGCCCGCCGCCAATCTGGTCGGTGCCGAGGGCGAGGGCTTCAAGATCGCGATGCAGGGGCTGGACGGCGGTCGGCTGAACATCGGCGCGTGTTCGCTGGGCGGGGCGCAGCGCTGCCTCGACGAAGCGATCGCCTATACCAAGGCGCGGCAGCAGTTCGGCAAGCCCATCGCCGATTTCCAGAACACGCAGTTCACGCTGGCCGACATGGCGACCGAACTGGAGGCCGCCCGCGCGCTGCTCTACACCGCCGCTGCCAAGGTGACGGCGGGCGCCCCGGACAAGACGCGCTTCGCCGCGATGGCGAAACGCTTCGCCACCGACACGGGATCGAAGGTGGTCGATCAGGCGCTGCAGCTGCATGGCGGCTATGGCTATCTGATGGACTATCCGATCGAACGCTTCTGGCGCGACCTGCGCGTGCATTCGATTCTGGAGGGTGCGAACCAGGTGATGCGGATGATCGTGGGACGGGAGTTGGTACGATGAAGATCCGTCTGGATCCTCCCCGGCACGGGGAGGGGGACCGCCGCGAAGCGGTGGTGGAGGGGGGTGGCCTGCTCCACGACGGTTGCGTGTGGGGATACCCCCCTCCACCATGCTGCGCATGGTCCCCCTCCCCGTGCCGGGGAGGACACGCATGATCCTCACCTCCATCGACCACCATATCGGCCGCATCCGTCTCAACCGGCCGAAAGCGCTCCACGCGCTGAACCACGAAATGTGCGACGCGATGCTCGCCGCGCTGGAGGAATGGCGCGACGATCCCGCCGTACAGGCGATCGTCATCGACCATGCCGAAGGGCGCGGCTTTTGCGCGGGCGGCGACATCCGCATGATCGCCGAGAGCAGCGCGGTGGACGGCGCCGCCGCCCGTGCGTTCTTCGCGGTCGAATATCGGCTGAACCACCGGCTGTTCACCTATGCCAAGCCGACCATCGCCTTCATGGACGGGGTGACGATGGGCGGCGGGGTCGGCATTTCGCAGCCGTGCCGCTACCGCGTCGCGACCGAGCACAGCCGTTTCGCCATGCCGGAAACCGCGATCGGCCTGTTCCCGGATGTCGGCGGCGGCTGGTATCTGTCGCGGCTGCCCGGTCGCATCGGGCAATATCTGGCGCTGACCGGCGCGCGGCTGGACGGGGCGGAGATGCTGGCGCTGGGCCTCGCCACGCACCTGCTGTCCGCCGATACGCTGGAGGCGGTTAAACAGGCGATCGCCGCTGATCCGCAAGGCGCCGAAGCGATCCTGTCCGACCACGCGACCCCGCCCGGCGACGCGCCGATCGTCGCACAGCGCGAGGCGATCGACCGGCTGTTCGCCAGCGACGATTTCGAGGAAATCCTTGCCGCGCTGGAGGCGGATGGATCAGACTGGGCGCAGGCACAGCTGGCGACGCTGCGCCAGCGGTCGCCGCTGTCGTGCAAGGTATCGCTCAAGCTGCTGCTCGATGGCGCGACCATGCCGACCTTCGAGGACGAGATGCGGCAGGAATATGCCGTCATCACCCGCATCGTGCAGCGCCCCGACATCGTCGAGGGCGTGCGCGCGGTGATCGTCGACAAGGATCACGCACCCAAATGGGACCCCGCCACTCCGGAAGCGGTCAGCGACCACATGATCGACCGCATCTTCGCCCCGCTTTCCCCCGCCGACGAATGGCAGCCGCACTGAGTTCGAGGAACCACCATGTCCGACTATGAAACCATCCTCGTCGAACGCCGCGATGCCGTGACCTTGGTCACGCTCAACCGGCCGCAGGCACTGAATGCGCTGAACGGGCAAATCCTGTCCGAACTGCTGGACGCCATGCGTGCGTTCGACGCCGATCCGGCCCAAGGTTGCGCGGTGATCACCGGGTCGGCCAAGGCGTTCGCCGCCGGGGCCGACATCAAGGAGATGCAGGAAATGGACTTCGCCGCGATGTATGGCGGCGACCATTTCAACGGCTGGGACGCGTTCACCCGCACCCGCAAGCCGATCATCGCCGCCGTGGCGGGCTTTGCGCTGGGCGGCGGGTGCGAACTGGCGATGATGTGCGACTTCATCCTCGCGGCCGATACCGCGAAGTTCGGCCAGCCCGAGATCAAGCTGGCGGTGACGCCGGGCATGGGCGGGTCGCAGCGGCTGGCGCGGGCGGTGGGCAAGGCCAAGGCGATGGAAATGTGCCTGACCGGCCGGATGATCGGCGCGGAGGAAGCGGAACGCTGTGGCCTCGTCGCGCGGATCGTTCCGGCCGACGACCTGGTCGAGGACGCGGTGAAGACCGCCGCCACCATCGCCGCCATGGCCCCGCTGGCGGTCAAGGCGAACAAGGAAATGGTCAACGCCGCGTTCGACACGACGCTCTCGCAGGGCGTGCAGTTCGAACGCCGCCTGTTCCACGGCCTGTTCGGCACGGCGGACCAGAAGGAAGGCATGACCGCCTTTGTCGAAAAGCGTCCGGGCAACTGGACCGGGCGGTAGGAGAGTTCACATGGCACGCATCGGGTTTATCGGCCTCGGCAATATGGGCGGCGGCATGGCGGCCAATCTGGCGAAGGCGGGGCATGATGTCCGCGCGTTCGACCTGTCGGCCGAGGCGCTGGCACGGGCAAAGGCGGCGGGGTGCCTAGCCGAAGCCGATGCGGTGGAGGCCGCGACGGGTGCGCAGGCGGTGGTGACGATGCTCCCCGCCGGTGCCCATGTCGCGCAGGTCTATGGCGATGCGCTGTTCGATGCGGTCGAGCCCGGCGCGGTGTTGATCGACTGTTCGACGATCGACGTCGACACCGCGAAGGCGGTCGCCGAGGCGGCGCGCGCGAAGGGGCTGCACGCGGTCGACGCGCCGGTGTCGGGCGGGATCGCGGCGGCCAATGCCGGTGCGCTGACCTTCATGGTCGGCGGCAGCGACGCGGCCTTTGCCAAGGCCGAACCGTTCCTGTCCGACATGGGCAAGGCGGTGATCCATGCCGGGACGAGCGGCGCGGGACAGGCGGCCAAGATGTGCAACAACATGCTGCTCGGCGCATCGATGATCGCGACGTGCGAGGCGTTCGCGCTGGCTGAGAAGCTGGGGCTGGACCCGCAGACCTTCTACGACATTTCCTCGGTCAGTTCGGGCCAGTGCTGGTCGATGACCAGCTATTGCCCGGTCGCGGGGGTAGGGCCGGAGACGCCCGCCGATCGTGGCTATCAGGGTGGGTTCGCCGCCGCGCTGATGCTGAAGGACCTGCGCCTCGCCATGCAGGCGGCGGCGGGTACGGGGGCCGACACGCCGATGGGTGCGCGCGCCGCCGAGCTCTATGCCCGCTTCGTCGAGGACGGCAACGCCGCGACCGATTTCTCCGGCATCATCCAGACTTTGCGCAACGGAGCTGCTTGACGGCGAAGCGGCGATCCGCTTGGAACGCTGGCCTTGCCTGCGGACGTGGCGAAATCGGTAGACGCAGCGGACTTAAAATCCGCTTCCCTTCGGGAGTGCGGGTTCAAGTCCCGCCGTCCGTACCAGCGGTTTTCCGCTGTTTTTAAGGCAAGAATGCCAGCGGCGCTGGTTGGGCCGCTGGCAACATGGTGTAGTTTCTGTGTAATCGCGCACCATTAGGCGGAGTGCGTCATTCCTCGCTGTTCAATTCGGCAACCAGTCGGTCGAGTTCCGTATTGCCTTCCGCATCGTTGGTGCTTTGCGATGAATAGCCGGAGCTGGGTCGGGTTGGGTCAGTCGTTCCAATCGGACCGCCAATGTCACAGCCGTGCCCAGGATCCTGCGGCTCGGTTTCGATCGGCATTTCGTTGCAGAAGCGTTGAGCAGAAGCGGTGGATGGCAGGGCGGTCGACAGTGGGATCGCAACCGCCGCCAGGGTAGCAAGACCGATACACGTCTTCATCCTCTTCCTCCTATGTCATCCGCTGGTTGTTGACTTGCGGATACCGCGAGATGGTAGGCCATCCGGATCGGACTACCATTCGCAATTTGTTACAAATGTTTGCCGCTGCGGCAGCGGAAGGGCGGGGCTAGCGCAGGCTCGTTCGTGGCGTTCTGACCGACCAACCATGGTTTGCGATGTCGAGCGCGGCGCACAGCAGCGAACATGCCATTCTGCCATGACACGTCGCGTGCCTCGCTGTGGCGGCACTGGCCCGACACCCGGCTTTCGTGCCAAGGAAGGACATGGCACGCATCCTGTTCCTCGCCCCCCTGCTCCTCGCGGTCGGCGGCTGTGACGGCGGGGGCGACGAGCGGCCGGTCATGGTCGACGCGATCGAGGATGGTGCGAAGGGCGATGTCGAGCGGGTGCTGTTGCGCGGGGCGCTGGCGCAGGGGCTGGTGCGCTTCGATGCCGCCGGGCAGGTCGAGCCGGGCCTCGCGGAACGCTGGAACATGGTCGATGACGGGCGCAGCTATATCTTTCGGCTGGGTGATGCGACGTGGAGCGACGGCCGGCCGGTCACCGCCGAACAGGTGGTGGTGGCGTTGCGCCGGGCGGTCCGGCCCGAGGCGGCGCATCGGCTGACCCCGTTCCTGCGATCGATCGAGGAGATCGTCGCGATGACGCCGCAGGTGATCGAGGTACGGCTGAAGCGACCCAATACCGAATTGCTGACCCTGCTGGCCCAGCCCGAACTGGCGGTGATCCGCGGCGCGCAGGGCACCGGGCCGCTGCGCCGGTTGCGCGGGAGCGGCATCCGCCTGCGCGCGCCGGCCGATCCGGAAGGGCCGCCGCCGGTCGCCGCCGACGAGGTCCGGTTGCGGGGCGCCCGCGCCGCGCTGGCGGTGGCGCGCTATGCCGCGAAGCGCAGCGACCTGGTGCTGGGCGGCGACTTTGCCGACTGGCCGCTGGTCGCCGCGGCCAGTCCGCGTCCGGCGGACGTGCGGGTCGATCCGGCGCGCGGGCTGTTCGGCTTTGCGTTCGTTGCGCGCGACGGGTTCCTGTCGACCGCACTTGGCCGGGCGGCGGTGGCGATGGCGGTGCAGAGCGCGAATCTGCCCGGTGCGATCGATCCGGCATGGGGGCAGGCGGACACGATCCTGCCCGAACGGCTCGATTCGGCGGCGGACCCGGCGTTGCCGGCGTGGCGGAACCTGACCGAAAACCAGCGCTGGGCGACCGCGCGGGCACAGGTCACGGCTTATGGCCAGCCGGTGCGGCTGCGCGTCACCCTGCCGGCCGGGCCGGGGGCGACGTTGCTGTGGGGTCGGATCGCCGCTGCGCTGTCGCGGATCGGCATCGCGGGCGAGCGGGTGGCGATGACCGCCCCGGCCGACCTGCGGCTGATCGACCGGGTGGCGCCCTATGACAGTGCGCGCTGGTATCTGGCGACCGCGTGTCGGACCTGTTCGATGGAGGCGATGACGCTGATCGCAGGCGCGCGCGATGCCGACAACCTAGCCGAACGCGCGCAGCGGCTGGCGACGGCGGATGCGGCGATGGCGGCGGACGTAGCGTTCGTGCCGGTGGCGCGGCCGTGGCGCTGGTCGCTGGTCGCGCCCCGGCTGCGTGCGTTCCAGGCCAATGGCCGCGCGGTGCATCCGTTGAACCACCTGCGCGCCGACACCAGATAGGGTGCATGGCAAAGACGACCCGCATCTCGCCCGAACTGTTCGAACAGATCGCCGGGCATCTCGACAAGAACCCTGACGCCGTGCGCCGCCGGGTGGTGGCGATCGAGCGGCTGATGGAGCGGTCGATGACGATCCCCGGCACGAAGCAGCCGGTCGGCCTCGACTTCCTGCTGAACTTCATCCCCGTGGTCGGCAGCTTCATCGGCGCGGCGATGGGCAGCTATATGCTGTGGGAGGCGCGCAACCTGGGCATGTCGAAGTGGCAGATGGCGCGGATGGCGGGCAATGTCGGCACCGACTGGGCGCTGGGGCTGATCCCGATCGTCGGCGCGGTGCCGGACTTCTTCTTTCGCTCCAACACTCGCAACCTGCGGATCATCCGCAAACATCTCGACCGTCACCATCCCGCGACGGTGACGGTCGAGGGGTAATTATCCGGCCTGACGCCCGCCGCGCCAGATATTGACGCGGGTGTTGGGCGTCACGCCACCCTGATGCGCCGGGCAGGTGGCGAAGCGGCGGCGCTTGTCGAGGCACAGCCATACTTCGTCCAGCCAGCCGCGCTTGTTCGTGGTGATCCGCATCGACTGCGCAGTCATGCCGGGGTTGAGGCGGGCGATGGCGCTGGCGATTTGTCCGGCGGTGAGTGCCGGGCGGCGCGACAGGGCCATCATGTCGGGAAAGCGCAGGCGCTGAAACAGCGCGCGCGATTCGTCGAAATAGGCCGCCGGGGGCACGCCCATGCAGGTGCCGTGCTTGGCATATTCGTGCTGGAGCAGCTGGGCCGAGGGGGTGACGCACAGGTTCTTCGCGATCACCGCATCGGGCAGGATCGGGGTGGCGGTACAATATTGCGGCCAGTCCTTGCCCTCGCCATCGGGCCACAGGCCGTGCAGCGTGAAGCCGAAGCGATTGGCGCCGCCGCACTGGAAGCTGCTGCGCGCATCGTCGCGACGCGTGCGGCAATATTCCGGGCTCCAGGTGATGGCGAGCGTGTAGCTGCCGATCGGGAGCACCCGGCGTGGCTGTTGCGGGGTCGGCAGGTCGGGGCGCGGGCGCTCGATCCGGGTCGGGGCGGCGCATTGCAGCGTCTGCGCCTGCGCCGCGACGGGGGCGAGCAGGACGGCGAGGGTGAGGGCGAGGCGGCTCATATGTCGTCCTCTTCGAAGGCGGGGGCGAACCACGCGGCGGCATCGGGACGGAACAGGAAGGCGACCGCCGCCGTCTGCAACGCGACCGCGACGATACGGACGATGCCGCCCGCGTCGAGGATCACCGCGCCGGTCGAGAAGCCGACCACCAGGCTGCCGATCGCGAAGACGGTGAACACCAGCAGAATCCACTTGGCGACATTGCTGCCGCGCCGGGCGATGAAGACCCACAGCAGCAGCGCGATGACCACGCCGATAGCGATCATGCCGCCGGCCGCGACGGCGGCGGTCGATCCCATCGCCGCCGTGTCGGGATTCTCGGCCAGCCGCGCCATGGTTAGCGGCCATTCGAGGATGTTGCCAACCAGCCCGACGGCGATCGAGGCGAGGTAGAGCCGGTCGAACCGGACGATCGAAGACGGACGCATGGAGGCTCCCCTGATGATCCTGGTTGGTTATGCGGCGTCGAGGGTGAAATCCAGCCCGATGTCGGCGGCGGGCGCCGACTGGGTCAGGCGGCCGACGCTGACATAGGTCACGCCGGTTTCGGCGATGGCGCGGATCGTGTCGAGCCGGACGCTGCCTGAGCCTTCCGCCGGCACGCGACCGGCGATCAGGGCGACGGCTTCGCGCAGCATCGGCGGGGCCATGTTGTCGAGCAGCAGGTGGGTCGCGCCGGCGGCCAGCGCCGGTTCGATCTGGTCGAGCGAATCGACCTCGACGATGATCCGGTCGATGCCCGCCGCCTTGGCCCGCGCGGTGGCTTCGCCGACCGATCCGGCGACCGCGACGTGATTGTCCTTGATCATCGCCGCATCCCACAGCCCCATGCGGTGGTTGGTCGCGCCGCCCATGCGGGTCGCGTATTTCTCCAGGGCTCGCAGGCCGGGAATGGTCTTGCGCGTGTCGAGCAGCGTCGCGCCGGTGCCAGCGATCGCGGCGACATAGGTGGCGGTGAGGGTAGCGATGCCCGAAAGGTGCTGGACGGTGTTCAGCGCCGAACGCTCGGCAGTCAGCAGCGCGCGGGCATTGCCGCGCAGCCGCATCAGCGCGGTACCGGCGGGCACCCGGTCGCCATCGGCCACCAGCGCTTCGATGGTCGCGTCCGGATCGAGGTGGCGGAAGAACGCGGCGGCGATGTCGAGTCCCGCCACGGTGATCGCGTCGCGGCTGTCCATCATGCCCGTGAACACGGCATCGGCGGGGATCACGGCGGCGGCGGTGATGTCGCCGGCATCCCCCATATCCTCGGCAAGGGTCGCGGCGATGAAGGCGGGGAGGTCGAAACCGGGGATCATGGGCAGGGTCCACGCTGGAAGGGAGGCTTGGCTATAGAGGGGGGCGGGGCCGGGCGACAGGCGGTTTCGGGTCCGTTCCGGCGGCCAAAGTTCACTAAGTTCACACTCGTGGCGTTTTGTGCGGGTTGTGGAGTGGTGGTGGTCGGGGCGGGGGGGCAGAGGGCTGACCCGGCGACGATGGCAGGTGGTCGGCGTGTAGGAAAGCGGCGCGCGACGTCGGCGGTCAGATCGTTCGTACCTCCGCGCAGGCGGGGGGCCAGAGCCACACACACCGTCCTGCCGTTGCCCTGGACCCCCGCCTGCGCGGGGGTACGGTAGTGGGCGGGGAGCGCCCCTATTTCCCCCGCTGCCCCTCGACGATGGCGATGGCGCGTTCGACGGCGGCTTCGATCGACAGGAAGCTGGTGTCGAGCGGGGCGGCGTCGGCGGCCATGGTCAGCGGGGCGGTCGCGCGGCCCGAATCGCGTTCGTCGCGGGCGCGGATGTCGGCGAGGACCCGGTCATAGGTGACGCTCGATCCGGCCTTGGCCAGTTCGGTGTGGCGGCGGCGGGCGCGGATCGCGGGCGTCGCCTTTACGAACAGCTTGGCATCGGCGTCGGGCGCGATGACCGTGCCGATGTCGCGCCCGTCGAGCACCGCGCCACCGGGCTGCTGCGCGAACTTGCGCTGCCGCCGGAGCAAGGCCGAGCGGACCAGCGGATGCGCCGACACGATCGATGCGGTCTGTCCGGCTTCATCGGTGCGCAGCCATGGATCGTCGAGCAGCGAATCGGCGAAGTCGCACGCCGCAACGCAGTCCGCCTCGCGCGTCGGGTCCATCCCGTCGCGCAGCACGCGGGTCGCGACCGCGCGGTACAGCAGCCCGGTGTCGAGGTGCGGCAGGCCGTAATGCTTCGCCAGCGCCCGCGCGATGGTGCCCTTGCCCGACGCCGCCGGGCCGTCGACCGCGATGATCACAGCGGCGCGCCCAGGCCACGCAGCAGCGTGGTGAAGGTCGGGAAGCTGGTCGCGACCGGCGCCATGTCGTCGATGGTAACCGGCGCACGCGACACCAGCCCGGCGACCACGAAGCTCATCGCGATGCGGTGGTCGAGCTTCGCCTCCACGGTGCCGCCACCAGCCAGCAGGTCCCCGCCGGTGCCGTCGATGATGAGGCCGTCCTCGGTTTCCTCGACGGTCGCGCCGATCGCGCGCAGCCCTTCGGCCATGGTCGTGATGCGGTCGCTTTCCTTGACGCGCAGTTCCTCCAGCCCACGGGTGACGGTCCGCCCCTTCGCCAGCGCGGCGGCGACGAACAGGATCGGGAATTCGTCGATCATCGACGGCGCGACCGCCGGATCAACCTCGATCCCCGTCAGCGCAGAGGCGCGGACGACGAGGTCGGCGACCGGCTCGCCCCCCACGTCGCGAGGGTTTTCGAAGCGGATGTCGCCACCCATCGCGCGCAGCACGTCGAACAGCGCGGCGCGGGTCGGGTTGAGGCCGACATTGGTGATCGTGACATGGCTGCCCGGCACCAGCAGCGCGGCGACGACGGGGAAGGCCGCGGAGGACGGATCGCCGGGGACGGTGATCGTCTGGGGCTTCAGTTCCGCCTCGCCATGGAGTTCGATCACGCGGCCTTCGGGCGTCACCTCGACGGTCAGCTTCGCGCCGAAGCCCTTGAGCATCCGTTCGCTATGGTCGCGGGTCGGGACCGGTTCGACGACGCGGGTGATGCCTGGTGTGTTAAGGCCGGCGAGCAGGATCGCCGACTTCACCTGCGCCGAGGCGACCGGCAGGGTATAGTCGATCGGCACGGCGGGCACGATGCCGCGCAGCATCAGCGGCAGGCGACCGCCGGGGCTGGCGGTGATCTCCGCGCCCATCTGCGACAATGGTTCGATCACGCGGCCCATCGGCCGCTTGCTGAGCGAGGCGTCGCCGGTGAAGGTCGCGGTGATCGCGTGGCTCGACACCAGCCCCATCAGCAGCCGGGTCGAGGTGCCCGAATTGCCCATGTCCAAGGCGGTGGCGGGTTGCAGCAGCCCGCCGACGCCGACGCCGTCGATCGTCCATACGCCATCGTCGCCGCGCACGATCGTCGCGCCCATCGCGCGCATCGCGGCGGCGGTGGACAGGACATCCTCCCCCTCCAGCAGGCCGGTCACGCGGCTGGTGCCGATCGCGAGGGCGGAGAGCATCAGCGAGCGATGGCTGATCGACTTGTCGCCGGGAACCGGGGCGGTGCCGGTCAGCGGACCGCTGGCGGCGACGGAAAGCGGGGTGGGGGTGGCGTCGTGCATGACCGGCGGCTTTGACAGCGCGTGCCCGCTATGGCAAGGCGCGGCCCCATCCGGGGTATCTGCCCCGTTCTTCCACAGCACCGAAAGGTTTGGGGCTACCCATGGTGAAGCCTGAATGGGGTACGAAGCGTACCTGCCCGAAATGCGCGACGCGCTTCTACGACCTCGGCAATGACGAGCCGGTGACCTGCATCAATTGCGGCGTCCACTGGAATCCCGAGCCGATCCTGAAGTCGAAGCAGCCGTTGCCGTTCGAACAGGTGAAGGTCGAGAAGGAAGGCACCAAGGATGCCGACCTGGGCGACGATCTGGACATCGAGGGCGACGACGAGCCGTCGGCCGACGACGATGTCGACCTGGGCGGCGACGACGACCTGGGCGTCGACACGTCCGACGAGGACAACGAAGCCGAGCGTTGATCTTTTTGGGGCGGCAGGCGCAAAAAGCCGCTTGCCAAACCGGCGCCCTCCGCATAGAGGGCGCTCCTCCCCAACGGGGAAGCGAGGCCGCCGACCAGCGGCGGCTTCGGTAAAAGGACGGGGCCGTAGCTCAGCTGGGAGAGCGCTGCAATGGCATTGCAGAGGTCAGGGGTTCGATCCCCCTCGGCTCCACCATTTTTCCAAGAACCCCGCAGCGATGCGGGGTTTTTTGTTGTCGATCGTATAATCGCTGCGACCGGCCCGCAAATATCGTGGCAATTCCGCGCGATTAAACCAGTATATCGTGCGCCGTCGCGATAGCCGCTAGCGCAACGCCCCTATGACAGGGGGCCACGACCTGCGGTATCGTTCGCGACTGCAGCTATTTTCCGAACTGACCGATGCCGACCGGATGGCGATCGACGCGTTGCTCGATCGGCGCCATCGCGTCGTCGCGCCACGCCGCGACGTGATCGCGGAAGGGGAGGCGCCGCGATTCGTGCAGGTCGTGCTGGACGGATGGGGCTGTCGCTATCGCCAGTTGCCCGACGGGCGGCGGCAGATACTGTCGCTGTTGCTTCCGGGCGACCTGTTCGATCCCTGCCCCCGGACCGTGGTGGGGACCGACCATGCGGTGGGCGCGATCACGACGATGACGCTGGCGGAGGTCGCGCCCGAGGCGCTGGACGCGCTCGGCCGCGACCGGCCGGCGATCGCCCGCGCGCTGTGGTGGGACACGCAGGTCGCGATGGGCACGCAGCGCGAATGGATCGCCAGCCTGGGCCTGCGCACCGCGCGCGAACGGATCGCGCTGCTGTTCTGCGAAGTCTATTTCCGGCTGCGGACGGGCGGACGGTGCGCGAGGTTGGCGTGCGAATTCCCGCTGACCCAGGCCGATCTGGCGGAAGCGACCGGGCTGACGCCGGTGCATGTCAACCGCATGGTGCAGGAACTGCGCCGCGACGGACTGATCGCCTGGGTCGGGCGGACGCTGACCATCCTCGACCGCGACCGGCTGTGTGCGGTCGCGTCGTTCACCCCGGCCTATCTCCACCTCGACCGGGCGGTGCCGGTCGCCTGATGTAACCGCCAACGTGTATTGCATTGGCAATACACACGTGTCATACCCGACCAATACAGGGAGGTAGCGGCATGTACAGCGAAAGCGATCTGAACGGAGCGGTGGAGGCGGGCGTGTTGTCGCACGACGCCGCCGACGCGCTGCGCGCGCATATCGCGCGGCAACGCGCGACCCCGGTGGTGGACGAGGAGCATTTCCGCCTGCTTACCGGGTTCAACGATATTTTCGTCTCGGTCGCGCTGGCGTTGCTGCTGGTGTCGCTGGCGTGGATCGGCGGCGCGATCCTGACCCCGCTGGGCGGGCTGGGCGTCGCCGGGGCGGCGTGGTTCCTGGCGGAATATTTCACCGCACGGCGGCGGATGGCGCTGCCCAGCATCCTGTTGCTGCTCGCCTTTGTCGGCGGGGTCGCGGCGACGCTGGTGGGTGTCGTGGTCGAACTCGATCCGCAGAACCTGCCCGATCGCACGACCGCGATGATCTTTGCCGGCATCGGGATCGTGTCGGCCGGGGCGGCGTGGGCGCATTGGCGGCGGTTCATGGTGCCGATCACGGTCGCGGCGGGGGCAGCGGCACTGGTCGCCACGGTGGCCGCGCTGGTCGTCGCCGCCTTTCCCGCGCTGAAGGACGATGTCTATCCGTTGACGTTGCTCGGCGGGATCGGGGTGTTCGTCGCCGCGATGCGCTGGGACCTGTCCGACCGCGATCGCCATACGCGTCGCAGCGATGTCGCCTTCTGGCTGCACCTGGTTGCCGCACCGCTGATCGCGCATTCGCTGTTCCAGCTGCTGGGGGTATTCGGGCCGACCGTGACCCCGCCGATGGCGGCCGTGGTGATCGCGCTCTATGTCGCCTTCGGCATCGTGGCGCTGGCGGTGGATCGCCGCGCGCTGCTGGTCTCCAGCCTCGCCTATGTCCTCTATGCGCTCTACGCCCTGTTCGAGAAGGCGGGCGCAGTCGAGCTGTCGGCGGCGTTCACCGCGTTCGTCATCGGATCGGCGCTGCTGACCCTGTCGGTTTTCTGGCAACCGATGCGGCGCACGGTGGTTGGGCTGCTCGGCGGCATCGGCGAACGCCTGCCGCCGGTGGCGATGGCCTGACACCATTTCCTTACGAAGCGAACCTTGGCGGCTCCGGGCAACCGGGGCCGCTTTTTTATTCTTCGACCAGCTTCATCAGCCGGCGTTCGACCGGAGCCAGCACCGGGCCGAGTTCGTGCCCGCGCTTCACGATCGCGCCGGCTTCGCCGACCAGCGCCCACATGCCCTGCTTGTTGCGCAAGCTCGGTCGTTTCTCGATGCGGAACTCAGGGCGTTCGGCGGCGCGGCGAAAGGCGCTGAACACCGCCGCCTCCCGCCCCAGGTCGATCGCATAGTCGCGCCAGTGCCCGGCGGCGACCATCCGGCCATAGAGGTCGAGGATGCGGGTCAGTTCGGCACGGTCGAAGCCGATCTGCCCTGGCTGGCGTGGCTGGGGAAAGGGGGTGACGATGCCCATCAGGCGCGGTCGCGATGGTCCTGCTGCTCGGCCAGCAGCGCGTCGAGCTGCCGCTTGAGCGTTTCCACCTCGCAGCGCAGCAGCTCGATCCGCTGGGTCTGCGGATCGAAATTGTCGCGGCAGGGGGTGCCATAGGGGACGAAGCGCGGATCGGCCGCCTGACCACCCTCGACCATGGTCGGGCGGGCGGGGATGCCGACGACGGTCGTTCCCTCCGGCACGTCCTTGGTCACGACCGCATTGGCACCGACCCGCGCGCGCATCCCGATGGTGATCGGACCCAGCACCTGCGCGCCCGATCCGATGATCGCGCCGTCGCTGATCGTCGGGTGCCGCTTGCCGGCGATGCCGTTGTCCGGACTGGTCCCGCCCAGCGTGACATTCTGATAGATGGTGACGCCGTCGCCGATCTCCGCCGTTTCGCCGATCACGACGAAGCCGTGGTCGATGAAGAAATGGCGGCCGATGGTGGCACCCGGATGGATGTCGATCGCGGTCAGGAAGCGCGAGAAATGGTTGATCGCCCGCGCCGCGAAATACCATCGCGCGCGGAACAGCCGGTGCGACAGCTTGTGGAACGCGACCGCCCACACGCCGGGATAGGTCAGGATTTCGGCGCGCGACCGGGGCGCGGGGTCGCGCGCCTTGATCGAATCCAGATAGCGCAACAGCCGCGCAACCATGTGCAGTCCCCTTGGTAGTAACACGCGATGTAGGCGGCCGACCCGCGCTCGCCAAGTCGTACTGTAGGCGCAACAAACCCTATGTATCTTGTAGGCATTGTCGTTTGCCGTCATCACTGACCGCCGCTGCGCCATATCGAAGGGAATGGGATGTTCGAGAATATCGACTGGGCGCGTCTGGCCGAGTTTGTTGCCGCCGGATTTGCCGCCCAGATCGTCGATGGTGCACTGGGCATGGCGTTCGGGGTGATTTCGTCGACCCTGCTGGTGAGCGTGCTGGGCGTGCCGCCCGCCACCGCATCGGCGAGCGTGCATGTCGTCGAATGCTTCACGACCGGGGTGTCGGGGATCAGCCACGCGCTGCACAAGAATGTGAACTGGAAGCTGTTCTGGCGGCTGGTGCTGCCCGGCATCGTCGGCGGCGTGACCGGCGCGTATCTGCTGTCGTCGCTCGACGCGTCGGTGACGCGGCCGTTCGTGATGACCTATCTAGCCGGGATCGGCCTGTACCTGTTGTGGCGCGGCCTGCGGAAGCCGCCCGAACCGAAGGAACCGAAGGTCATCGCCCCGCTGGGGCTGGTCGGCGGGTTCCTCGACGCGGCGGGCGGGGGCGGCTGGGGGCCGGTGGTCACGTCGAACCTACTGGTGCAGGGCGCCACGCCGCGCACGACGATCGGCACGGTCAACACGGTCGAGTTCTTCCTGACCGTCAGCATTTCTCTGACCTTCCTGGTCAATCTCGGACTGGAGGCGTTCACGACCGCCGTGGTCGGGCTGTTGATCGGCGGCATCGTCGCCGCGCCGTTCGGGGCGATGTTCGCCAAGCACATCCCGGCGCGCACGCTGTTGATCCTGGTCGGCATCGTGCTGACGGTTACCAGCCTGTACAGTGTGTATCGGGCGCTTTCCTGATCCCGGCAACGTGACGTCACCCCAGCGCAGGCTGGGGTCTCTCGGAGCAAGTGCGAGGCAGGAGCCGCAGGAGACCCCAGCCTTCGCTGGGGTGACGCTTATGGGTCGGTGTGAGAAAAGCTTACGCCACCGCCGCGTGCACGGTCGCGACCGCCGCCAGTACCGCGCCGATCCGCACCGCGCCCTGGATCACCTCGGCCTTCACGCCGTGCTTCTTCAGCACGTCCTCATGCGCGTCGATGCACATGCCGCAGCCGTTCATCGCTGATACCGCCAGGCTGAACAGTTCGAAATCGACCTTCTCGATCCCCGGCGCGGCGATGACGTTCATCCGCAGCTTGGCCGGCAGGTTGCCATATTCCTTGTTCTTGGCGAGGTGGACGAAGCGGTAATAGACGTTGTTCATTGCCATCACCGCCGCCGCGGCGCGCGCCGCATTGGCCGCCTCGGGCGACAGCTTGTCGGCGACTTCGGCCTCGGCCGCCTCGACCAGCGGCTTGTGGCCGGTGGCGTGGGCGCAGGCGAGCATCGTGCCGAACTTCTTCTGCGGGTCCAGCACCGTCTCGTTCAGCAGCGAGCCGACGTTCAGGCGGATGTCCTTGGCGAAATCGGGCAGCTGGCCCGCAAATTCCTTGAGCGACATGGGTTCAATCTCCGTCAGATGCACGACACCCCAGCCGACCGGGCGCCATGGCCCTGGTCCGCGCTGGGGTGCCGGGAAAGTGGCGGGCGGGACGAATGCCCCGCCCGAAAAGATCAGGCTGCGACCTGAAGGACGTCGTCGCCCTTGTTCCAGTTGCACGGGCACAGCTCGTCGGTCTGCAGCGCGTCGAGGACGCGCAGCGTTTCCGCCGGGTTGCGGCCGACGTTCAGGCCGTTGACCTGCACCGCCTGGATGATGTTGTCGGGATCGATGATGAAGGTCGCGCGGAACGCGACATGCTCGTTCTTGTCGAGGATGCCGAGCGCATTGGCCAGCACCGCGCCATTGTCGGCGATCCACGGGAAGTCGGCGGCGGCCAGATCCGGGTCCGACTTGCGCCATGCCAGGTGGACGTGCGCGGTGTCGGTCGACGCGCCGATCAGCACGGCGTCGCGATCGGCGAAGTCGTCCTTCAGCTCGCTATAGCCGACGATCTCGGTCGGGCAGACGAAGGTGAAGTCCTTCGGCCAGTAGAACAGCACCTTCCACTTACCGGGGAACGCGTCGTGGCTCAGCGTTTCGCCGGCCGGGAGCGCGCTGGTGCCCTGCTGCACGGGAACGGTGAATTCGGGGAGCTTGTCGCCAACGGTCAGCATGGAATGCCCTTTTCAAATTGGTGCGGTGCGCACCGTGAATTGCTGCACCGCGATATAGGGTACGCGCCGGACCGTTCCAATCGAATTTGCCCTTGGGATTGATCGACCGAGTCAATAAGTAGGCGCCATGTCGGTGTATCTGCCCACGCTCAAACAGCTCCAATATCTGGTCGCGCTGCGCGATGCCGGTCATTTCGGCCGCGCGGCAGAGGCGTCGTTCGTCACGCAATCCACGCTGTCGGCGGGGATTCGCGAGCTGGAGACGCTGATCGGCGTCGTGCTGGTCGAACGCACCCGCCGCGTGGTCCGCTTCACGCCGCTGGGCGAGAGCATCGTCGCCAAGGCGCGGACGGTGCTGCGCGAGGCGGAGGAGTTGACCGACATGGCGCGCGCCGCCGGGCGGCCGCTGTCGGGCGAGATGCGGATGAGCGTCATCCCGACGATCGCCCCGTTCCTGTTGCCGCAGCTGCTGCCCCGCCTGCGCCGCGACTATCCCGAGCTGAAGCTGTACCTGCGTGAGGAGCCGAGCGCGGCGGCGTGCGAGGGGCTGCACCATGGCCGCACCGACTGCGTGCTGCTGGCGCTGCCCTATGCCTGTGGCGAGGTGGAGACCGCGCCGCTGTTCGACGACCGGCTGTTCCTGGCGGTGCCGGGCAACGATGCCGCCGATACGACGCCACTGGTCGCCGACGACATCGATGCCGAGCGGCTGCTGCTGCTGGAGGACGGGCATTGCCTGAAGGACCATGCGCTGCGCGCGTGCGAACAGCCGGAAGCGCGGGGGCAGGCGATGATGATGGGCACGTCGCTGCACACCATCGTCCAGATGGTCGACAACGGTTTGGGCACGACCATGTTGCCGCAGATGGCGATCGATGCCGGCATCCTCGACAATACCGGGGTCAGCGCGCGGCCGATCGAGGCGCAGAACGCATCGCGGCGCATCGCGCTGGTATGGCGGCGAGCCTCCCCGCGCGAGCGCGATTTTCGGCTGCTGGCAGAGGTACTTGCCGCGCACCGGACCTGACCGCGCGGGCAGTTCGGGAACCCTTTGCCCCCGGAAACCGTATTTCCCCGGTCGATGCCGCCCTGGCATCGGATGTGTTTTGAACGCAACCACCGGGAGAATACCGATGATTCGCGCAACGATTTCGGCCGCCGCGCTCACCCTGTCGCTGACCGCCGCCGCCCATGCCCAGACCGCCCCGACCGCCCAAACCGGGGTTAAGACCGGCACCGCCGTGAAGGTGCAGACCCCGGTGGCCGGCGTGAACGTCGGCGTACAGGCCGATGCCAATGCCTCGGCCAAGGCGCCGGTGATGGTCGGCGGCGCGCCGATGCTGCCGACCGCGACGATCGTCGCCAACGCATTGAAGGCGAGCAACCTGACCACGCTGGTCAAGGCAGTGCAGGCCGCCGACCTGACCGCGACGCTGTCGGGTCCGGGTCCGTTCACCGTGTTCGCGCCGACCAACGAGGCATTCGGCCGCCTCGCCCCCGGCACGCTCGACCAGCTGCTGAAGCCCGAGCAGAAGGCATCGCTGGCCAAGGTGCTGACCTATCACGTCGTGGCCGGCAAGCTCGACGCGGCGGCGCTGAAGTCGCAGGTCGAGGCAGGCGGCGGCACCGCCACGCTGACCACGGTCGAGGGCCAGCCGCTCAAGGCGACGCTGGAGAACGGCGCGCTGGTGTTGACCGATGTCGGCGGCGGCAAGAGCTATGTCACGCAGTATGACGTCGAGCAGTCGAACGGTGTGGTGCATGTCGTGAACGGCGTGTTGGCCCCGAAGCTCGGCTGATCCGGGTTCAGGCTGAACGAGGAAGCCGGGCGGGAGCGATCCCGCCCGGTTTTTCTTGTGGAGCGGCCCTATCCCCACACTCCCCGTTTGGTTCGAGCAGCTTCGAGCCTGTCGAGAAGCGTCCGTCGAGAACGGCCGCCCGCGGGCGGAACATGCATTGATCACCCCTGCGGAACCCCGTTCTCGATACGCGCTCTCGACAAGCTCGATCGCTACTCGAACCAAACGGGAGAGTGGGGGTAGGGTGAAGGGGGATTAGCGGGTAGGATCGGGTTATCGAACCCCGTCTCCCCACCGCGCCGCCGCGACATCATCGCTATCCCGCGCCTCGACCCAGCGGGCATCCGCGCCCCGGCGTTCGCGTTTCCAGAACGGTGCCCCGGTCTTCAGCCGGTCGATCAGGAACGCACAGGCCTCCAGCGCCGCCCCGCGATGCCGGGCGGTCGTCGCAACGAACACCACCCGGTCGCCGGGCACCATCGGCCCGACGCGGTGGACGATCACCGCCTTGGCCAGCGCCCAGCGTTCGACCGCCTGTTCGCACAGCCGCTCCAGCGCGCGTTCGGTGGCGCCGGGATAATGTTCGAGAGCGAGTTCGGTGACGCCGTCGTCGCCGCGCACCAGCCCGGTGAAGGTCGCCACCGCGCCGGCATCCGCCGCCTCGGCCAGGGCATGTTCGGCCGCCAGGTCGATCGGCGCGTCCTGCACGACGACGCGGATCATCCGCCGGTCACCGGGGGGAACAGCGCCACTTCGCGCGCGCCGGCGATCGGGGTGTCGAGCGGCACGAACGCCTGGTCCACCGCCGCGCGCAGCCGCTGCCGGTCGGCGAAGGCGGTCGCATAGCCGCCGCCCCGCGCGCCCAGCCAGTCGACCAGATCGGCGATGGTCGTCACCTCGGCGGGCGGGTCGACCTGCTCGCTACCGATCCCGATCGCCTCGCGCACCCAGGCGAAATATAGCAGCTCGATCGCCATTACGTGTCCATGTGCTTCAGGCCGAGGCGCAGATAGTCCCAGCCGGTGACGGCGGTCAGCACGGCGGCGCCCCACAGGCAGACCAGCCCGGTAACATGCACGAACGCATGGCTCGGCACCGCGCCGGCGAGGATCAGCGCGCCGAACGCGACCAGCTGCAACGTGGTCTTCCACTTGGCCAGCTGCGACACCGGCAACGACACCTGGATACCGGCCAGGAACTCGCGCAGCCCCGACACCGCGATCTCGCGCAGCAGGATGATCAGCGCGGCGATCAGGTGGATACCGGTGATGATCGCGACATCGTGGCGCGTACCGACCAGCATCAGGATGACGGCGGCCACCATGATCTTGTCGGCGATCGGATCGAGGAACACGCCCAGCTTCGACACCGTCCCCTGCGCACGGGCGAGGTAGCCGTCGAAATAGTCGGTGATCCCCATCAGGCAGTAGAGCGCGAAGGCGATCGCATAGCCCGCCTCCCACATCGGCCACCACAGGAACGCGACCAGCAGCGGCACCGCCAGGATTCGCGACAGCGTCAAAATGTTGGGAAGCGTCAGCACAGATCGGCGCTTAGCATCCCCAAGCCGTCTCGCGAAAGCGGCAAAACGGCGATTGAAGCGGGCGGACGCGCTGGCTACACCCGCACCAACCAAGCCGACAGGCACGTAGATCAGGTCGTACCCGGAATGAATAATGCGCTGGGGTTGCTGAAGCAGCGCCGTTTCCTGCCGCTGTTCGTCACCCAGTTTCTGGGCGCGTTCAACGACAATCTGTTCAAGCACGCGATGGTATTGTTCGCGACCTATCAACTGTTCAAGGACCCGGCGAGCGAACAGAATTTCAACGCGCTCGCCACCGGCCTTGCGATCCTGCCGTTCGTATTGCTGTCCGCCCTGTCGGGACAGCTGGCCGACACGCATGACAAGGCGCGGATCATCCGCATCGTGAAGACCGCCGAGATCGGCATCATGATATACGGCGCGGCGGGGATGCTGGTCGCGCGCACCGGCTATGTCACGACCGGCGTCGTGATGATGCTGAGCGCCGTCGTGATGCTGGGGGTCCATTCGACCTTTTTCGGGCCGATCAAATACGCGATCCTGCCCCAGCATCTGGAGGACCACCAGGTGCTGGGCGGGACCGGCCTGATCGAGGCGGCGACCTATTTGTCGGTGCTGACCGGCACGATCGTCGCGGGGTGGATCGATGTCGAATGGGCGGCGGCACTGGTCGTCGTCGTCGCGATCATCGGCTGGTTCACCGGGCGACAGGTGCCGCCGGCCCCTCGCAGCGGGCCGGAACTGGTCATCAACTTCAACCCGTTCACCTCGTCCTGGCACCTGATCGCGGCGACGATGCATATCCGCCGGCTGTTCCTCGCGATCATCGCCATCAGCTTCTTCTGGACGATCGGATCGGTGCTGATCGTCATTTTCCCCGTGCTGGTGAAGAACGTGCTGACCGCCGACCAGCAGGTCGCCTCGCTCACCATCGCGATCTTTTCGATCGGGGTCGCGATCGGGTCGGTCATCATCAATGCGCTGCTGAAGGGCAAGATTTCGGCGCGCTATTCGCCGGCATCGGTCATCGCGATGGCGGTGTGCGTGCTGGCCTTCGCGTTCGAGGCGAAGGCGTGGGTGCCGGCGCCGGGCGATACGCTCTATGGCGCGCTCGACTTCGTCACCCATCCGCAATCGTTGCTGCTGCTCGGCACGCTGGCGCTGATCGCGATCTTCGGCGGGATGTTCGTCGTGCCGCTCTATGCCTTCCTGACGACGACGGTGACCAAGGACCAGACCGCGCGGACGGTGGCGGCCAACAATGTCGTCAACTGCGCATCGATGACGGTCGGAGCGATCGGCGTGATCCTGCTGACCAAGGCGGGGCTGGGACCGACCGACATGCTGCTGCTGGTGGCGGGCATGTGTCTGGTGTCGGCATGGCTCGCGTGGCGGCTGCACCGTGCCTGCAACGACGGGTGCCCGGCCTGACGCGGCCTTACAGGATGAACGTGTAGAAGCAGATGAAGAAGGCGGTGAAGCTGACGGCGAACAGCTTCAGGTCGCTGTCCGACTCCGATACCGGTACGCTCGCCAGTTGCGGTAGCGTGGCGCGGAACGGGTGACGCGGGCGGGGGGCGTTCGGCTTCATCATGGGTGCGTTAACGCATTCTTTACCCTTTTGTCGCCTGCCGGATTTTTGGGCAACCGTCCGATTGCGGGACGGGTGGGGGTTTGCGGGGCGTGTTTTCCGCTGCTGCCGACCGTGACGGCACGCAAGCCATAGACCGATCATCGACGCGTCGAGCGCCGTTGCGCTTCGTGCCCGATCGATATTCAGCTGAAGCATGAGCGGAATGCCTCCCCCAGTCAGGATTCTTCCGCAAAATTCCCGTTAGTTCCCAAGCCTCAAGCGTACCCCGGCGAAGGTCGGGGTCCAGTTTGATAACGATCCCGATAGAATGGCGAGGTCCCCCAACTAGGCCCCGGCCCTCGCCGGGGTAAGGGAAAGGCATTCCGCAGGGAAACCCAGACAAGGGAAGGGGGAGAGGCTGAATGTCGATCGGCCCCACAGGGCGGCGACCGGGACGATAGGCCATCGGCCGGCAACAGCGATGGCGATTTGTTGGATAGACAAAGGCGGTGCCGCTCGGCGTCGACGACCTGTCGGGCTTCGCTCCGTGGTCGATACCCACAAAAAAGGCGCCCCGCCGGGTGGGCGGGGCGCCGTTGCTGGCCGTCGGGCCGAGGGGTCTTAGCGACCGCCCGGATTACGGCAGCTGTCCTTCACGGTGCGCGAGCACACCGGATAGCTGTCCTTCGCCGGCGGCGGCGGGGTTACCTGCGGCGGGGCGAACTGGATCTGCGCGCCACCGGCCATCGGTGCGCCTGCCATCGGAGCGGGCGGAGCCATCGGCGCGGGTGCGGCGGTCGTCGCCATCGGGTCGGCCGGCGGGGTCATCGGTGCGGCGGCAGGGTCGGCCGGGGCGTCGGGGGCCGGCGGCGGGGTCATGTTGTCGGCCGGCGGCGTCGGCGCGGTGGTCGTGCCCGGCTGCATCGTGGCATCGGGGGCCGGCGTCGTCGGCGGCGTGGTCTGTGCGACGGCGGCGCTACCCATCAGCAGGGCGGCCATGAAAGCAACAGTCTTCATCGGAAAACTCCTTTTCGACTTGTTTCGTTGAGGCTGCGAACCAAACGACCCAAGTCGAAAAGGTTTCCGACGAAGTTTTCAGCCCGTCGCGTCCAGAGCGTATCCTGCCGACCGCACGGTGCGGATAATATCAGGGCGATCGCCGACATTGATCGCCTTGCGCAGGCGGCGGATATGTACGTCGACGGTCCGCGACTCGATGTCCGAATCATGGCCCCATACTGCATCGAGCAGCCGTTCGCGGGAGAAAACCCAGCCGGGATGTTCGAGGAAGTGTTTGAGAAGGCGGAATTCCGTCGGCCCGAGCGGCACGACCTCACCCCCACGCCGCACGCGGTGGCCGACCGTATCCATTTCGATGTCGGAATAGGTCAGCGCCTCCCCGGCCAGCGCCGGACGCACGCGGCGCAGCACGGCGTTGACGCGCGCGACCAGTTCGCGTGGGCTGAAAGGCTTCGTCACATAATCGTCGGCCCCGGTTTCCAGGCCGCGGACCCGGTCCTCCTCCTCGCCGCGCGCGGTGAGCATGATGATCGGGACGTTCTGCGTCTCCGCCTGGCGGCGCAGCTGGCGGCAGACCTCGATCCCCGACAGCCCCTCGACCATCCAGTCGAGCAGGACGATGTCGGGCGTCGCCTCCCGCGCGAGGAGCAGGGCTTCCTCCCCCTCGTGCGTGCGGACGACCTCGAAATCCTCGCGCTGGAAATGGAAGGCGATCAGTTCGGCCAGCGCCGCGTCGTCTTCCAGCAGCAACATGCGTGCCTTGCTCATGATTATCCTGCGAAATCCGGGGTTTCACGCTCCGCCATCGTTTGTCCGGTGGCGGCGAAATAGACCATTTCGGCGACGTTGGTCGCATGGTCGCCGATGCGTTCGAGGTTCTTGGCCACGAACAACAGATGCGCGACCTGGCTGATCGTCTTGGGATTTTCGACCATATAGGTCACCAGCACGCGGAAGATGCTGTTGTAATAATCGTCCAGCGCGCTGTCGCGCTTGCAGATTTCGACCGCCGCCTGCGCATCGCGCGCTGAAAAGGCGTTCAGCACGTCATGCACCATGTCCGATGCCAGCTGCGCCATGGCGGGCAGGATGCTGAGCGGTTCGATGCGCGGGTCATGGGTTTCGCCGTGGATCGACGCGACCCGCTTGGCGATGTTCTTCGCATAGTCGCCGATGCGTTCGATCACGGCGGCGATCTTCAGCGCGGCGACCACTTCGCGCAGGTCGTCCGCCATCGGTGCGCGGAGCGCGATGACGCGCACGACCAGCTTCTCGACCTCCGCCTCGATCGCGTCGATCGCCTTGTCCTGGGCGCGGACCTGCTTGGCGAGCGCGGGGTCGTTGCGCGACAGCGCCAGCATCGCGTCGTGGATCGCCTGTTCGGCAAGGCCGCCCATCTGCGAAATCAGCGCGCGCAGATGGCCGATGTCGCGATCGAACGCCTTGACCGTGTGTTCGTGGCCCGTCGCCATGTCCGTCCCCTCAGCCATATCGGCCCGTAATATAGTCTTTTGTGCGCTCCTGGCGGGGGTTGGTAAAGATGTCCGAGGTCCGGCCATATTCGACCAACGTGCCGAGGTGGAAGAACGCGGTGCGTTGCGACACGCGCGCCGCCTGTTGCATGTTATGCGTGACGATGGCGATGGCGTAGCGGCCGCGCAGTTCGTGGATCAGTTCCTCGATCTTGGCGGTGGCGATCGGATCGAGCGCGCTGCACGGTTCGTCCATCAGGATCACTTCGGGATCGACCGCGATGGCGCGGGCGATGCACAGCCGCTGCTGCTGACCGCCCGACAGCGCGGTGCCGCTGTCGGTCAGGCGGTCCTTGACCTCGTTCCACAGGCCGGCGCGGGTCAGCGATCGTTCGACGATGCCGTCCATCTCGCCCTTCGACGCGGCGAGGCCATGGATGCGCGGGCCATAGGCGACGTTCTCGTAGATCGACTTGGGGAAGGGGTTCGGCTTCTGGAACACCATGCCGACGCGGGCGCGTAGCTGCACCACATCCATCGCCGGAGAATAGATGTCCTCGCCGTCCAGCCTTATGTCGCCGGTGACGCGGGCCGACGACACGGTGTCGTTCATCCGGTTCATCGTGCGCAGGAAGGTCGACTTGCCGCAGCCCGACGGGCCGATGAACGCGGTGACATGCTCCATGGCGATGTCGATTGACACGTCCTTGATCGCCTGTTTCTGGCCATAGAACACGTCGACGCCGCGCGCGGACAGCTTCGGCACGGTGGTGTTGAGGTTGATGTCGGTCATTACCAGCGGGTCTCGAAGCGATTGCGGAGATAGATGGCGAGGGCGTTCATCGCGAGGAGGAACGCCAGCAGCACGAGGATCGCGGCGCTGGTCTTCTCGATGAAGCCGCGGCTGACCTGATCGGACCACAGGAAGATCTGTACCGGCAGCACGGTGGCGGGATCGGCAAAGCCCTGCGGCGGCTGGCTGATGAAGGCGCGCATCCCGATCATCAGCAGCGGCGCGGTTTCACCCAGCGCACGCGCCATGCCGATGATCGTGCCGGTCAGGATGCCGGGCAAAGCGAGCGGCAGGACGTGGTGGAACACCACCTGCACCTTCGACGCGCCGATCCCCAGCGCCGCGTCGCGGATCGACGGCGGGACCGCCTTGATCGCGTTGCGCCCGGCGATGACGATGACCGGCATGATCATCAGCGCGAGTGTGAGGCCGCCGACGATCGGCGCCGAACGCGGCAGGTTGAGCGTGCCGAGGAACACCGCCAGGCCCAGCAGGCCGAAGATGATCGAGGGAACCGCGGCAAGGTTGTTGATCGACACCTCGATCAAATCGGTCCAGCGGTTCCGGGGGGCATATTCCTCAAGGTACAGCGCCGACAGCGTGCCGACCGGGAACGCGATCAGCAGCGTTACCAGCATCGTCATCAGCGAGCCTTTCAGCGCGCCCCAGATGCCGACGGCGGTCGGATCGGTCGAATCGGCCGATTTGAAGAAGTCGGTGTTGAACCCGGTCGAGATCGCGCCGGCCTTTTCCAGCTTCGCGACAAGGGCTTCGGCCTGCGGGTCGCCATCGGCCTTGGTCGCTTCCTCGATCGCCGGGGCGGCGGGGACGGGGATGCTGACCTTGCGCGACAGGATCGACGGGTCGGCCTTGATCGCGTCGCGCACCGTCAGCCATGCGCTGTCGGAGATGACGCGGTTGTCCTCGCCGAACGCCGAGGCCGCCGCGCCGTTGACGGTGTTTTCGAGGCCCGCGCCGGCCAGCGCCAGATCGGCACCACGCGTTTTCAGCTGGGCGCGGTCGACCTCAAGGCCTGCTGTGGGGAAATCGATCGGCAGCGTGACCATCGTCCGCTGGAACCCGCCGATCCCGCTCATCAACATGGTGATCAGCAGGAAGGCGAGGAACCCGGCCGACAGCGAGACGGCGGCGAGGCCGAACAGGCGGAAGCGACGTTCGGCGGCATAGCGGCGGCGGATGCGCTTCTGCATCGCGCCCGTCTTCCAGTCGGTCGGCACGCGTTCGGGCACGTCGCGATTCATCGCGGGCGATCCGGCGACGTTCGCAGGACTATTCATATGCTTCCCGATAGCGTTTCACGACGCGCAGCGCGACGACGTTGAGAAGGAAGGTGATCGCGAACAGCGTGAGGCCGAGCGCGAAGGCGGCGAGCGTCTTCGGGCTGTCGAACTCGGCCTCGCCGGTCAGCAGGTCGACGATCTGCTTGGTGACGGTCGTCGCGCTTTCGAACGGATTGAGCGTGATCGACGCCGCGCCCGATGCGGCCATGACGACGATCATCGTCTCCCCGATCGCTCTGGAGACGGCCAGCAGCACGCCCGCGACCACGCCGGGGAGCGCGGCGGGGAGCAGCACCCTGCCAATCGTCTCGCTGGTGGTGGCACCCATCGCCAGGCTGCCGTCGCGCATCGATTGCGGCACTGCCGCGATCGAATCATCGGCCATCGAGGAGACGAACGGGATGATCATCACCCCCATCACCAAGCCGGCGGCGAGCGCGCTTTCCGAACTGGCGAACGGCATCCCCAGCATAACCGCGAGGTCGCGGATGGCGGGGCCGACGGTCAGCGCGGCGAAATAGCCGTACACGACGGTCGGCACGCCGGCGAGGATTTCGAGGATCGGCTTCATCCACTTGCGCACGGTCGGCCTGGCATATTGCGTCAGGTAGATCGCGCTCATCAGCCCGAACGGGATGGCCACGATCATCGCGATCACCGCGCCGATGAAGAAGGTGCCCCAGAACAGCGGCACCGCGCCCAGCGTCGCCCCCGGATCGGACGAGCGGATGACCTGCGGGCTCCAGTTGGTGCCGAACAGGAAATCGTTGACCGGCACGATGCGGAAGAAGCGCCAGCTTTCGATCACCAGCGACAGGAAGATGCCGAGCGTGGTCAGGATCGCGATCAGCGACGCGACCAGCAGCGCCAGCATCACCGCGCGTTCGACCTGCGTCCGCGCGCGATAATCGGGGCGGATACGGGTAAAGGCGAACGCCCCGCCGGCAAAGGCGAGCAGGATGGCCAGCACCGTGCCGATCCAGTCATAGCGGCTCTGCGCGGCGGCATAGGCCGGGGCCAGCACCTCCGCCTGTTGGTTGAACGCGCCGTACGCGTTGCCGAGCGCCAGCGACCGCGCTTCGGCAAGGATCGCCGAGCGTTCGAAGCCGGGACCGGGCAGGCCGGCGGCGGCCGGGGTCGACAGCACCGCATCGCGTACCAGCGCGGGCGACACCGCGCTCCACACGCTGAGGAACAGCAGGGCGGGCGCGGCGATCCAGATCGCCATGTGCCAGCCATGCTGGCTGGGCAGCGAATTGGGCCGGTCGGCGGCGGTCGCGGGCTTGGCGAAGCGGGCGGCGCGGGCGCGGGCGACCATCCAGCCGATGCCGCCGAACCCCAGCATCAACAGGATCAGGGTGAAACCGTGCATCAGTGCAGCCCCGCCGGGTTCATCGCCGTCTGGCTGGCGATCTCCGCCGTCGATTCGGCGCGGACGGCGGCGGGGGCGGCGATCATGCCGCGCCGGGTCAGCGGGCCGTCCGGGTCCCACGACTTGGCATACATGGCGAGGAAGTCGTTCATGCCGGGCACCGGTTTGATGTGCGCCTTCTTCACATAGATGAACAGCGGGCGCGCGCCGGGATAGGTGCCGCCGGCGATGCTGTCATAGCTGGGGGCGATGCCGTCGATCGGCACCCCGTGCAGCCGCGCCTTGTTTTCCTCGAGATAGGAATAGCCGAAGATGCCGATGGCATTGGGGTTGGTCGACAGGTTCTGCACGATCAGATTGTCGTTCTCGCCCTTGTCGACATAGGCGGCGTCCTCGCGGATGCGGGTGCAGACATCCTCGTACCGGTCCTTGTCGCGTTCCTTCAGCGCCTTGGCCCCCGGAACCGCCGCTTCGCAGGCGGGGACCATGATCAGTTCGACCAGCGCGTCGCGCGTGCCGCTGGTCGCGGGGGGGCCAAAGAACTGGATGGGAATCGCGGGCAGCGCCGGGTTGATCTCGTTCCACATCCGCGCCGTGTTCGGCTTGCCCAGCGGGTTGGCCGACAGCGCCATATAGACGTCGCGCTTGCTGAGTTTCAGCTTCGGCCCATTGTTCGATTCGGCCAGCGCCACGCCATCGACGCCGACCTGCACCTCCATGATGTCCTTCACCCCATGCGACAGGCAGGTCGCATATTCCGACTTCTTCAACCGGCGCGAGGCGTCGAGGATGTCGGGATGCTGCGGGCCGACCCCGGCGCAGAACAGCGCGGCACCCGCACCGGTGCCGGTCGATTCGACCAACGGCGCGCGCAGGTCGGGGTTCGCGTTCACCAGCATTTCGGCGACGGCGGTGGTGAAGGGATAGACGGTCGACGACCCGACGACGCGGATATGGTCGCGCGACGTCTGCGGCTCGCACGCGGTGAGCGCGAGGGTCAGGGCCAGGACGGACGCGATCCGACGGGTCATGCGGTTCCGGTTTCCAGGGGCGTGTACGGTCATTCGCGACGCTCCGCCGTGCCATGTTACCATGGCGTTACGGCTTTATGACACCGTGGAGGGGCAGCAGGACGGAAACCGTCGTGCCGTCACCCACCACACTGGTGATGTCGAGTCGGCCACGATGCCGTTCGACGATATGCTTGACGATGGCAAGGCCCAGGCCCGTGCCGCCCAATGCCCGGCTGCGCCCTGAATCGACACGATAAAACCGTTCGGTCAGGCGGGGCAGATGTTCGATCGCCACCCCTTCGCCATGGTCGCGCACGACCAGCGCGGCCATGGTGTCGCGGTGGGTCAGGCTTATTTCTACGGGCGTGCCGGCGCGGCCATATTTCATCGCATTGCCCATGACGTTGTGCAGCAGCTGCGACAATTGCGCCCGGTCGCCGATCACGCAGACGTCGGGCGCGATCGACAGCATGATGTCCGCGCCGCGCGTCGGATTGGTCGCGGCCAGTTCGTCACGCACCGCCGGCACCATCGCCGACAGGTCGATCCGCTGGTCGGGCGGGCGATATTTCTCCGCCTCGATCCGGCTCAAGGAGATCAGGTCGTCGATCAGCCGCTGCATCCGCCGCGCTTCGTCGTTCATCACCTTCAGGAAGCGTTCGCGGACCGCGGCATCCTCGCCCGCCTCGTCGCGTAGCGTTTCGATGAACCCCAGCAGCGAGGCGAGCGGGGTGCGCAGTTCGTGGCTGGCGTTCGCGACGAAATCGACCCGCATCCGCTCGGTCGCGCGATTGCCGGTACGATCGACCAGATGCACGAGGCGACGGTCGTCGGCGAGCGGACGGACCCGCATTTCCCAGCTTTGGTCGCGCGCGCCCAGGCCCACCAGACCGACCGGCTCCCGATCGTCGCGCGTCCCGAACAGCCGTTCGGCGGCGGCGGGGTGGCGGATGGCGAGGCGGACGTCGCCGCCGACGACATGCTGGCCGAGCAGCGCGAGCGCGGCGGGGTTGGCCGCCTCGACATGGCCGCCGGCAATCACCAGGATCGGTTCGTCGACCGCATCGATCGCTGCCTGTGTCGCGCCCGCGACATGCTGGCGCGCGGTGTCGGGCGATTCGCCGGTGCCGCGTTCGGGCGGGTGCAGCCCGGCGACCAGCACGGCGGCGATGGCACCGACCGCCACGACCGCGCTGGCGTTGATCCCGGCACCCAGCAGCAGCGCCAGCAGGGCGACGCCGATCGCGATGACGAGGGCGAGGGGCAGGCGGGGGCCGAATTCGTCCATCGCCCCCGATTAGGCGGAAGTGGCGCTCAAGGCCAGAGCAAGCAATCCGGCGCCGGGCGCACTGCCCCGCGATTGGACGCCTTAACCCTCTTTGTCGTTGCGAAAACCGGTGCATTGGGGAAGATGGCGCATGACCGATACGCCCACCCCCCGAACCGAAGGCACGCTCGCGCGGCGCACGCTGCTGATCGGGGCGGCAAGCGCGTCGACGGTGGTGTCGATCCGCCCCGCGCTGGCGCAGACCCAGGCGTCGATCATGACCTGCGAGATCCCGATCCCCGACCGCGCCCGCGTCGGGCAGATGATCGCCGCCGATGGACAGGTCGTCGCCCCTGGCACCCCCGGCGCGTTTCCGGGGGCCAACCGCCCGTTCACTGGCGAACAGGTCAAGCTGGCGATGAAGGGGCAGAACCTGCCCGGCGCCGATGGCGACACGACCCGCGCGTACCTGAAATATGTCCAGCGGTTGCAGAACGGGACCAGCGGCTTCACCTGTTTCGCCTCGCTCCAGATGCCGCGCGGCTGATACGTCCGTGCCGGCACGCTATCGCGCGCCGCCGCCGGCCGCCCTCCGGGTCGTCGCGCTCGATTCATTGACCGCGATTTATCACCGCGCATCTGGGCAGACCCATGTCGTGGCGCCGCCGGTGCCCGAAATCCTCGATCTGCTCGCCGACCGGGTGATGACGGCTGACGAATTGCTGGCGGCGCTGGCCGAGCGGTTCGACCTGCCCGATGGCGATGCAGCGGCGCTGGCCGCGCGGCTGGACGAACTGGTCGAAACCGGTCTGGTCGAACGGACATGAGATACGCGACGACGCTGCGCATCGGGCCGGTGGGGTTCCGCATCGGCAGCGACTGGCGCGGCCCCGTCGACCGGCTGCACGACCTCTACCGCGACTATCCGCAGCCGACGGGCGGCATCGTCGATTTCACCGTCCGCCTGTTCGCGGCGCGGCCGTGGCGGCGGTTCGTGCGGCCATCGGTGATGATCGGCGGCGACTTCACCATTCCCGACGCCGCGCCACTGCCCTTGGCGCAGGGCCTGTTGGCGGCCGAGATGGGGATGAATTTGCAGATGGCGCTGGCGCAGCGCCGCTACCTGTTGCTCCATGCCTCGGCAGTCGAGCGCGACGGGCGGGCGTTGCTGATGACCGGCGAATCGGGGGCGGGCAAGTCGACGCTGGCGGCGCTGCTGATGACGCGCGGCTGGCGGTTGATGGGCGACGAGTTCGCGCTGCTCGATCCCGCGACCGGGTTGATCCACGCCTTTCCCCGACTCATCAGCCTGAAGAACGACGCGATCGGCGTGATGGAGCGCGCCGCGCCGGCCGGGCGGTTCGGGCCGCTGTTGCCGGCCACGCCCAAGGGCGACATCCGCCACCTCCTCCCCGATGCCGCCGCGATCGCCGCGATGGACCGGCCCGCTGTGCCGGCGCTGCTGCTGTTCCCGACCTTTGGCCGGGCGAGCGATGTACGCATGGTCGAGCCGGCCGAGACGTTCGTGCGACTAACCCAGGCGTCGACCAATTATGTCGCGATGGGCGAGCGCGGGTTCGACGCGCTGACCGGACTGGTCGCGCGGGTGCCGGTGCGGGCGATCGACTATCCCGATACCGACACCGCGCTGGCGCTGGTCGAGCGGTTGTGGGGGGAGCTGGCATGAGCGGGGCGCTGGTGGCCGCCGTGCTGGCCGATCCGGCGCGGGCGGAAACGCTGACGCCGGGCCAGTGGAACGCGCTGATCGCGGCGGCGCGGGCGGAACAGCTGATCGGGAGCGTCGCGACCCGGCTGGAAGGGCTGCCTCTTCCCGCCGCGCACCTCCTGTCCGATGCCCGCGCTTCCGCCGAACAGGGGCGGGTGGCGGCATTGTGGGAAGCAGAGATGGCCCGGCGCGCGCTTGCCCCGCTCGGCGTGCCGGTCGTGCTGCTGAAGGGGACGGCGTTCGTCGCCGCCGGGCTGGACGCGGGGCGGGGGCGGGCGATCGGCGACCTCGACATCCTCGTGCCGCGCGAGCGCCTCGACGTGGTGGAGGCGGCGTTGCTGGCGGCGGGGTGGGAATGGGTCAAGCCCGACCCCTATGACGACGCCTATTACCGCCGCTGGATGCACGAACTGCCGCCGTTGATCCACCGGGAGCGCGACCGGATGATCGACGTCCACCACACCATCCTGCCCCCGACCGCGCGGCCGACGCCCGATGCGGCATTGCTGATCGCCGACGCCGTGCCGCTGGGCAATGGCCTGTCGATATTGTCGCCCACGGACATGGTAGTCCACGCCGCCGCGCACCTGTTCGCCGATGGCGATTTGCAGGGGGGGCTGCGCAACCTGTGGGACATCGACCGGCTGGTGCGTGAGTTTAGCGAGCGCGATGCGGGGTTCGTGGCAGCGCTCACCACGCGGGCGGCGCAGCACCACCTGTCCGACGCGGTGGCCCGCGCGCTGCGGCTGGCGCGGCGGATTTACGGAACGCCCGGTGGCGGCGATCCGGTAGCGTCGGACGCGCTGTTCGCGCGGCGGTTGCTAGCCCGCGACGGCTGGGGACGGTTGCGGCACAAGGGCACCGAGTTCGGCTTCTACGTCCGCTCGCACTGGCTCAGGATGCCGCCGGCGATGCTCGCGCGACATTTGTGGACGAAGTTTCGGAAGAAGTAGGTGCCTTGCCTGCAATGCGCGCGGACAATGTTACCCTATGATGGACGATCCAGCGGCTTTAAACGCTGCCTGATTGCGGTCATACCCGAGAAATGCTCGCTCACATCAGTCTGCTAGTCGTCGTCCAAATGTTTGGAACGTTGACAGATGCTTAACAGCTCACCTGCATCGACAAGGCTGCCAGCTTCTACGATGTCGAGTTGCAGCCACCTGCACAGGCTCGCTTCAATGCAATCAGAGAGGCGCGTTCGGCCGCATTGATGGCATCGGAAGCCCGGAAGTGGCTGAAGGCGCACGATCTGCTAGACCGTCTGCCGGTCTATCAACCGGGGGTCACGGACGACGCGGCGTTCGGCCGCGAAGTCGAAACGCTATGCAACGCCAAAGGGGCGTTCCGCTCCGGCTATGGCCCTCACGTGCTTAGCCCTGATTGGCTCATGCGGCGTGCGAACGAACCTCACCCGAATATGAAGCCGATGGAATGCCTGTTGGCCATCTCTGCCATGTCTGGTTTCAAGATGGGTTTTATCGGGAATGAGCAAATCGCGCCGGAATAGGCGCGACAAATGATCTTTGATTATTGTGAAAGTGGGTCTGGTGGCACTCCACCAGACCCGTTCGTTCGGTATTCGGTCTACGTCGTGGGCGGCTCCAGCACTTGGCAACTACCGCCACATCCCCCGCGTATCGTACAACTGCTTGCCCGCGCGCGCCTCGACCGGGACCGCCTTGAACACGCTATGGTCGACCAGCACGACGAGGATGTCGTTCGCCAGCCCCTCCTCCAGCGACACCAGCCGCCCGCCGTCGAGCGACCGGGGCAGGGTGGTGACGAACGGCTCGACCAAGTCGATCCGCTCGCCGTAGCGCGCGATCAGTTCGGCGGCGACCTTCACCGCCGGGCTTTCGCGCAGGTCGTCGATGTCCGCCTTGAACGCGAGGCCCAGCAGCGAGGCGCGGGCGGCCGGCGCGGCGTCGAGCATCGCGACGGTGCGGGCGACGACATGGTCGACCTTGCCGTCATTCACCTCGCGTGCGGTGCGGATCAGCGGGGTCTGTTCGGGGGCGGCGTCGACGATGAACCACGGGTCGACCGCGATGCAATGCCCGCCGACACCGGGGCCGGGCTTCAGGATGTTGACGCGCGGATGGCGGTTGGCCAGCTCGATCACGTCCCATACGTTCAGATCCATCTTGTCGCAGACGATCGACAGTTCGTTGGCGAAGGCGATGGCGACGTCGCGGCTGGTATTTTCGACCAGCTTGACCATTTCCGCCGTCCGCGCGGTGGTGACGGTGCAGGCGCCTTCGACGAAGCGGCGATAGAAGCCGCACGCGGCCTCCGCGCACGCCGGGGTGATCCCGCCGATCGAGCGTTCGTTCGACACGAGTTCGAGGATGATCCGCCCCGGCAGCACCCGTTCGGGGCAATAGGCCACCGAGATGTCGGGCGCGTCCGCCACGCCGGGCATCGCCAGGTCGGGGCGCAGTTCGGCCAGCAGGTCGCGAATCTGTTCGGTGGTCCCGACCGGCGACGTCGATTCGAGGATCACCGTATTGCCCTTGGCCAGCACCGGCGCGATCGCGCGGGTGGCGTTCAGCACATAGCTGAGATCGGGCACATGCCCCGGCCCGAACGGCGTCGGCACGGCGATGACGAAGATGTCGGACGGGGCAGGGCTAATCGCGGTGGTCAGGCGGCCGAGCAGCACGACGTCGCGCACCAGCGTGTCGAGATCGGCTTCCTCGATATGGATGTCGCCGCGCGCGACCGTGTCGACGACATGCTGGCTGACGTCGATCCCGATGACCCGCGCGCCTGACCGGGCGACGACAGCGGCGGTCGGCAAGCCGATATAGCCCAAACCCACGACGCACACGTCATAGGTGTCGGCGGCGGTGATCCGCTGTTCAAGCATAGAGGGTCTCCACGATGCGGGCGGAGGCATGGCCGTCTCCGAAAGGGTTATGCGCCTTGGCCATCGCGGCATAGGCATGGGGGTCGTCGAGCAGGGTCGCGACTTCGGCGACGATGCGGTCTTCGTCCGATCCGATCAGCTTGGCGGTGCCGGCCATCACGCCTTCGGGGCGTTCGGTCGTCTCGCGCATCACCAGCACCGGTTTGCCGAGGCCCGGCGCTTCCTCCTGCACCCCGCCCGAATCGGTGAGGACGAGGTGGCAGAGGTCGAGCAGGCGGACGAAATGCGGATAGTCCTGCGGGGCGATCATCGCCACGCGCGGGTTCTGCCCCAGGATCGCGTCCATCACGGAGCGGACTTGCGGGTTGGGATGGACCGGAAAGATCACGCCGACATCTGCGCGTTCGGCGATGCGGGCGATGGCGCGGGCGATATTCTCCATCCCGCCGCCGAAATTTTCGCGGCGATGGGTGGTGACCAGCACCACGCGCTGGCCCGCGAACCGCTCCGCCAACGGGTCGAGCGCCTGTGTCCGCTGCGGCTCGGCGGCGATCCGTGTCCGCGCCAGGTGCAGCGCGTCGATGACGGTGTTGCCGGTCACCAGCACACGCTCAGGCGGCACATTCTCGGCCAGCAGCGCGTCGGCGGCGGTCCGGGTCGGGGCGAAGTGCAGGTCGGCGATGCTGCCGACGATCTTGCGGTTCACCTCTTCAGGCCAGGGGTGATAGATGTCGTGGCTGCGTAAGCCGGCCTCGACATGGGCGACGGGCACCTTGCGGTAATAGGCGGCGAGGGCGGCGACCATCGCGGTCGCGGTGTCGCCCTGCACGATCACCCGGTCGGGCCGTTCGGCGTCGAATACCGGCCCCAATGCGTCGAGCAGCCGTGCGGTCAGCCCGTCGAGCGACTGGCCGGCGGTCATGATGTTCAGGTCGATGTCGGGCACGATCCCCGCGAACTCCATGACCTGGTCCAGCATCTCGCGATGCTGCGCGGTCACGACGACGCGGGTGTCGAATCCGGGATGGGCGCGAAGCGCATGGATCAACGGGAACAGCTTGATCGCCTCGGGTCGCGTGCCGAATACGACCAGGACCCGCTGTACCTGCTTGACCATCAAACGCCCCCGCGACCGGAATTGGCCGCTACCATGGCCGGATTAGCCGCGGGAGCTTAATATTTGGTGGGCGAACTGATCCTCCCCGCTCGCGGGGAGAAGCTTAGTTGTGATACCGCTCGGCCACCTTGTCCCGCGACGCGTTCGGCGCGATCTTCGCCTCGGCGGCTTCCAGCGCGTGCCAGTCCGCCACGTCGGGCAGCGACGGGATGCACACCGCCTCGCCCAGTTCCAGCGCGCGCAGCGATGCGACGACCAGGTCGTCCGGTTCCATCACCCGTTCGGGCGGGAAGTCGTCGACGCTGTGTCCCGCGACATGGTGGAAATCGGTCGCGGTGATGCCGGGAATCAGCAGCTGGACGCGAATATTGCCGTCCTTCGTCTCGCTCTGCATCACGCGGGTGTAATAGGCAACATAGGCCTTGGTCGCGCCGTATCCGGCATAGGTCGGCATCTTGGTGAACAGCGTGCCCGATCCGACATTGATGATCGTGCCGCGCCCCTCGCGCTTCATGCCGGCCATCGCCGCATCGGCCAGCCGGCTGAACGCGACGACGTTGAGCAGCAACATGTCGGTCATGTCGTCGCGATCGCCTTCGCCGACCCGGCCGATCGCGGCGAAGCCGGCATTGTTGACGAACAGCGCGATCGGCTCGCCCGCCTCCAGCCGTTCCTCGACCACGTCGAGGTCGTCCGGGTCGGCGAGGTCGGCGGCGATCACTTCGATGTCGATGCCGTGTTCGGCCGACAATTGCTCGGCGAGGTCGCGCAGTCGGTCCTCGCGCCGTGCGACGATGACGAGGTCGTGGCCGGTTCGCGCCAGATGGTGCGCGAAGCTGAGGCCGATACCGGACGATGCGCCGGTGATGAGGGCGACGGGGCGGGTCATGGCAGTTCTCCTTGGGTCGCGTTGGGAGCGTTCGGGGGGAAGGTCGGTTCCGCGGTTTCGGTCCGCTCCCCCGCCCGGTCACCATACGGATAGGCTCTGGGTGGCCGGGCGGGGGAGCGGGCCGGAACCGCGGAACCGCGTGAGCGGATCAAGCTAGAGACGCGCGAGCGTCGGGATCAGTTCGTCGAAATGATCGATCACCGCATCGGCGCCGAGTTCGGCGACCGGCTGCATCAGGAAGCCGAACGAGCAGGCGATGTTGGGAATGCCGGCATTCTTCGCGGCATCGATGTCGAAATGCGAATCGCCGACGAACGCCGCGCGCCCGCCGCCGCACTGCGCGATCATCGCGTCGATCGGTGCGCGGTGCGGCTTGGACTTGCCCGGCCCCAGCGTGTCGCCGCCGATGATGCAGGCGAAGCGGCGGGTGAGGTCGAGTTCGTCCAGCAACCGCCGCGCCAGCCCTTCCAGCTTGTTGGTGACGATCGAGACCGTCACGCCCATCGCATCCAGCTGGTCGAGCGCTTCCATCGCGCCGGGGAAGGGGCGCGAATGCACCGCGATATGCGCCTCGTAATAATCGAGCAGCAGGCGGTGGAGTCGGGTCAGCTCGGCCTCGTCGCAGCCGCCGGTCGCCGCCATCCCCTGGCGCAGCATGTGCTTCGCGCCGCCGCCGATCATCGGGATGACCTGCTGCCGCGTCAGCAGCGGCCGACCCGCATCGCCCAGCGCATGGTTCACCGCATCGGTCAGGTCGCCGCTGGTATCGACGAAGGTGCCGTCGAGATCGAAGCCGACAATATCGAATGAAATCTTTGTCATCATCGCCGCATTGGCGCGCGCGATATGGAATTGGCAAGGGTCGTGTGCCACAGACGGCCCCATGAGCGCACAACCGATCGCCGCCGTGATCCTCGCCGCCGGGCAGGGCACCCGCATGAAGTCGACCAGGCACAAGGTGCTGCACCCGCTCGCCGGACAGCCGATGCTGTTCCACCTGCTCGACAGCCTGTCCGCCGCGAACGTCACCCGCCGGGTGGTGATCGTCGGCGCGGTGGGCGAACAGGTGGAGAAGGCGGTCGCCGGGCGCGGCGTCGAGATTGCGTGGCAGCGCGAGCAGCTGGGCACCGCGCACGCCGCGTTGCAGGCGAAGGCGACGCTCGCCGACCATGACGGCATCGTGCTGGTCTGTTTCGGCGACACGCCGCTGCTGTCGGCCGATACCGTCGCCCGGCTGACCGCGCGGCTGGACGAAGCGGATGCACCGGCAGTCGCGGTGCTGGGCTTCCGTCCGGCCGATCCCGCCGCTTACGGCCGGATCATCGCCGACGATGCCGGCAACATCGCCAAGATGGTCGAGTACAAGGACGCCTCGGACGAAGAGCGCGCAGTCAACCTGTGCAACAGCGGCGTAACGGCGGTGCGCTCGGCCGATCTGTGGACGCTGCTGGAGCGGGTCGGCAACGACAATGCCGCCGGTGAATATTACCTGCCCGACATCGTCATGCTGGCGATCGCCGACGGGCGCGGCGCGGTGGTGATCGAAACCGGCGCGGATGAAGTCGCGGGCATCAACAGCCGCGCCGAACTGGCGGCGGTCGAAGCCGCGTGGCAGGCCAAGCGCCGCACCCGCGCCATGGCGGACGGCGTGACGCTGATCGCCCCCGACACCGTGTTCTTCGCACATGATACGCAGCTCGGCCGCGACGTGACGATCGAACCCAATGTCGTGTTCGGCCCCGGCGTGACGATCGCCGACAATGTGACGATCCACGCCTTCAGCCATCTGGAGGGTGCGACCGTCGCGACCAAGGCAGATGTCGGACCCTATGCCCGCCTGCGCCCCGGCGCGGTGCTGGGCGAGGGGAGCCGGGTCGGCAATTTCGTCGAGGTGAAGAACACGACGCTGGGCGTGGGGGCCAAGGCCAACCACCTCACCTATCTCGGCGACGCGACCGTCGGTGCACACGTCAATATCGGCGCGGGTACGATCACCTGCAATTATGACGGCTATTTCAAATACCGCACCGAGATTGGCGAGGGCGCGTTCATCGGGTCGAACAGCGCGCTGGTCGCGCCGGTCAGGATCGGCGACGGCGCGCTGGTCGCCGCCGGATCGGTCGTGACCCGCGATGTCGAGGGCGACGCGCTGGCGCTGGTCCGGGCCGAGCGCGCCGACCATCCCGGCTGGGCCAAGCGGTTCCGCGCCCGGCAATCGGCCGCCAAGGCCGCAAAGAAATAACCAAGCGGGCATCCCGCCGGAGAGAAGACTATGTGTGGAATTGTTGGCATCATCGGCACCGACAGCGTGGCCGACCGCTTGCTCGATGGGCTGAAGCGTCTCGAATATCGCGGCTATGATTCGGCGGGGATCGCGACGATCGACGGCGCGTCGATCGAACGGCGCCGCGCGTCGGGCAAGCTCAGGAACCTGGCCACCGAACTGGCCGCGCACCCGCTGCCGGGCAATGTCGGCATCGCCCATACCCGTTGGGCGACGCATGGCGGCCCGACCACCAACAACGCCCATCCGCACGCCACCGACGAAGTCGCCGTCGTCCACAACGGCATCATCGAGAATTTCAAGCCGCTGCGCGAGGAACTGACCGCGCGCGGCCGGGTGTTCACTAGCGAAACCGATACCGAGGTCGTCGCCCATCTGGTCAGCGAACAGGTCGAGGCCGGCCTGTCGCCCACCCAGGCGGTACAGGCGATCCTGCCGCGCCTCCACGGCGCGTTCGCGCTCGCCATCCTGTTCCGCCAGCATGACGACCTGCTGATCGGTGCGCGGCTCGGCTCTCCGCTGGTCGTCGGCTATGGCGACGGGGAAGTGTATCTCGGCTCCGACGCGCTGGCGCTCGCCCCGCTGACGCAGCGCATCGCCTATCTGGACGAGGGCGACTGGGTCGTCTGCACTCGCGACGGCACCGAGATTTTCGATCGCGACAACAACCCGGTCGAGCGTCCGGTCACCCTGTCGGGCGTCACCGGCGCGCTGATCGACAAGGGCAATCACCGCCACTTCATGCAGAAGGAAATTTACGAGCAGCCGATCGTCGTTGCCCAGACGCTGCGCTCGTACCTCCAGCGGTTCGAGGGCAAGGTGACGCTGCCCATCCCCGATTTCGACCTGTCGGGGATCAAGCGCGTCACCATCGTCGCGTGCGGCACCAGCTTCTATGCCGGCATGGTCGCCAAATACTGGTTCGAGCAGTTCGCGCGCGTGCCGGTCGATTTGGACGTTGCCAGCGAGTTCCGCTACCGCGCGCCGGTGATGGAGGAGGGCGGCCTGGCCCTGTTCATCAGCCAGTCGGGCGAGACCGCCGACACGCTCGCCGCCCTGCGCCACGCCAAGAGCGAGGGGCAGACGATCGCCGTCGTCGTCAACGTGCCGACCAGCACGATGGCGCGCGAGGCCGACCTGCTGCTGCCGACCCATGCCGGGCCGGAAATCGGCGTCGCCTCGACCAAGGCGTTCACCTGCCAGCTGGCCGTCCTCGCCGCACTGGCCGCGAACCTCGCCAAGGCCAAGGGGCGGCTGTCCGAGGCCGAGGAGCGCAGCATCGTCCGCCACCTTGCCGAGGCACCTGCGTCGATCAACGGCGCGCTCGCCTATGACGAGGCGATAGAGGGCATGGCCGGCGTCATCGCCGCCGCCCGCGACGTGCTGTATCTCGGCCGCGGCACCGATTATCCGCTGGCGCTGGAAGGAGCGCTGAAGCTCAAGGAAATCAGCTACATCCATGCCGAGGGCTATGCTGCCGGCGAGATGAAGCATGGGCCGATCGCGCTGATCGACGAACATGTCCCGGTGATCGTCATCGCGCCGTCGGGGCCGCTGTTCGACAAGACCGTCAGCAACATGCAGGAAGTGCAGGCGCGCGGCGGCAAGGTCGTGCTGATTTCCGACTATGACGGTATCCAGGCGGCCGGCGACGGCGCGGTGGCGACGATCACCATGCCCAAGGTCCACCCGCTGATCGCCCCGATCGTGTATGCGGTGCCAGTGCAGCTGCTGGCGTACCATGTGGCGGTCGCCAAGGGCACCGACGTCGACCAGCCCCGCAACCTCGCAAAGTCGGTGACGGTCGAATAACTGAAAACTCTCCCCGCACTGCGGGGAGGGGGACCGTCCGCGTAGCGGATGGTGGAGGGGTGCGCCCCAAACGCCACGCCAGCGTTCGCGGCATGGCCCCTCCACCAGCCTGACGGCTGGTCCCCCTCCCCATCGATGATGGGGAGGATCATCCTCGTACCCAGCGCGTATCATTTCATTGCTGACGGACCCCGTGCCGTCACCGCCCGGTTCCCACCCCATGAACCTCTGGGGACCCGCCATGAACCTCCGCATCGCAGGCGTATCGACGCTCGCCCTGTTCTCGACCGCCGCCATCGCGCAGGCGCCACAAAAGACCATTCCCGGCTATACCGAAACCGCGCCGCCCTATGCGACCGAATCGGTCGTCAACCACCCGGTCACGATCGGCTGGCCGGAGGGGCGCACCCCCACCGCGCCGCGCGGCTGGGACGTGGTGAAGTTCGCCGGCGGGCTCGACTATCCGCGCCAGGCGCTGCTGCTGCCCAATGGCGACGTGCTGGTGTCCGAAGCGCGCACCCTGCCCAAGCTGGACGCCGAACCCGACGTCGCGCGTGGACAGGCGCTGTCGAAGACCACCGGCTACAGCGCCAACCGCATCACCCTGCTGCGCGACACGAACCGCGACGGGATCGCCGAACAGCGCTTCGTATTGCGCGACAAGCTCAACCAGCCGTTCGGGATGCAATATGCGAACGGCCGCCTCTATGTCGCCAATACCGATGCGGTCATCAGCTTCCCCTATCAACCGGGCCAGACCAGCATCGCCGCGCCCCCGCGCACCCATGCGACGCTGCCGGCGGGGGGCTATAACAACCACTGGACCCGCAACCTGCTGCTCAGCCCCGATGGGCGCACGCTGTACGTGTCGGTCGGGTCGGCGTCGAACGTCGGCGAATATGGCATGGACGAAGAAAAGCGCCGCGCCGCGATCCTCGCCATCGACCTGTCGACCGGGCGCGAGCGAATCTATGCCTCGGGCCTGCGTAATCCGGTCGGCATGGATTTCGTGCCGGGGACGTCGACCCTGTGGACGGCGGTCAACGAACGCGACCAGATCGGCGACGACATCGCCCCCGATTATCTGGTCGGCGTGCGCGAGGGCGGCTTTTACGGCTGGCCCTACAGCTATTTCGGCAAGCAGGACCCGCGCCACGCCAATGAAAAGCGCGAACTGCTCGCCACCACGCTGCTGCCCGACGTCGCGGTCGGTGCCCATGCGGCGGCGCTGGGCATCGCCTTTGCCAAACAGGGGGTGCCGACCGCCTTCGTCGCGCGCCATGGCTCGTGGAACCGGTCGAGCTTCAGCGGGTACGATGTGCTGGCCGTGCCGTTCGCCGATGGCCGCCCGACCGGCGATCCGCAGCCGTTCCTGACCGGCTTCGTCGCCGATGCGAAGAAGGGCACCGTCCATGGCCGCCCGGCCAGCGTCCAGACCCGCGCGGACGGCGCGATCTTCGTCGTCGACGATGCCGGCGACACGGTGTGGCTGGTGCGGCGGCGGAGTTGATCGCTTCGGGGGCGCTGTCATGCGCGACGCTCGCCCCCGTCGTCGCGGAATGATAGGCTGCGGGCCATGTCGATCTACACCCTCGCCGATGCCGTCCCCGACCTTGCCCCCGACAGCTGGGTCGCGCCGTCCGCCGATCTGATCGGGGCGGTGCGGCTGGGCGCGGAGGCCAGCATCTGGTTCGGCGCGGTGGTGCGCGCCGACAATGGCACGATCGCGATCGGCGCGCGCAGCAACGTGCAGGACGGCGCGGTTCTCCACAGCGACCCCGGCGCACCGCTGACGCTGGGCGAGGATTGCACCATCGGCCACCGCGCGGTGCTGCATGGATGCACTATCGGCGACCGCGTGCTGATCGGCATGGGCGCGACCGTGCTGAACCACGCGGTCCTCGCCGAGGATTGCGTGGTCGGCGCCGGCGCGCTGGTGACCGAGGGCAAGACGTTTCCGCCGGGGAGCCTGATCGTCGGCGCCCCTGCGCGGGCGGTGAAGACGCTGACCGCCGAACAGTTGGCCGGGTTAAAGCTGTCTGCAGCGGTATATGTGGAAAAGGCGAAACGGTATCGCAACGGGATGCGGCTACTCGACGGGAAGGCGTGATGACGCCCCGGTTTGTACCGCTACGCTTGCGCGCTGTCGCGTTCTGCGCGGTGCTCCTGTCGGCCTCTGTGTCGGCCCAGCCTCGCACGGCCCCGGTCTCGTCCGAGTTGCCGCCGATGATCCGCGATCCCATTCCTGGCCCGTTTATCGTCGGGTTCGACGTTGATGGAAATCTTGTCGGAGACGCCGACGACGTGATCGCGAACGCCGCGCGATCGTGGATGTTGGACACGCTGGACGCCTATACGATCTGTTATTAACCGGGCACGGACGAACGGGCGGGACGAAGCGGGTTCACCGCGTTGCAACTGGTGGCGAAACGGCTGAAGACACACGGGGCGGAGGCCATCGTCACCCTGTCCGGTGGGCAATGCCCGCCCGACTGGTCGGTCCGGAGCGCGCCGCCGCCCTATGTCTATATCATGGGTGCCGTTCGGTTGTGATCGGACCCGCTACAGCGTAACCCCCGACTTCCAGATACCGATCGCGCGCTCCTCGTTCACCTCGTTGCGCGCCGGTTCGCCCGATGCCACCGCGACGATCCGCGCCAGCAGGGCATCCGCCGCCTTCTCCTGTCCCTCGTCCAGCGCGACACTGGCGTCGAAGTCGATCCACCCGCCCTTGCGCGTCGCCAGGTCGCGGTTGGTGGCGATCTTCATCGTCGGCACAGGTGAGCCGAGCGGCGTGCCACGCCCGGTGGAAAACAGCGTCAGCGTCGCTCCCGCCGCCGCCAGCGCCGTGGTCGACACCGCATCGTTGCCCGGCCCGTCGACCACCGACAGCCCCGACATCCGCACCGGCGCGCCATAGTCGAGCACGTCGGTCACCACCGCGACGCCCCCCTTCTGCACCGCGCCCAGCGACTTTTCCTCCAGCGTGGTGATCCCGCCCGCGATATTGCCGGGGCTGGGGTTTTCCGACACCGGTTCGCCATGGTCGAGGAAATAGCGTTTGAAGCGGTTGGTCACCTCGACCAGCCGGTCGAACACGGCTTCGTCGGCACAGCGCGCCATCAACAACCGCTCGGCCCCGAAAATCTCCGGAATCTCGGTCATCAGCACCGTACCGCCCGCCGCCGCCACCCGGTCGGTCATCCGCCCGATCAGCGGGTTGGCGGTCAGCCCCGACATCGAATCCGACCCGCCGCATTTCACGCCCAGCCGCAGCGCTGACAGCGGCACCGGCTGACGCTCCGCCTGCGCGGCCTCGGCCAGCGTATCGACCGCTGCCATCGCTTCGGCAAATTCGTCGGCGCTCGCCTGCGCCCGCACCATCCGCACCCGCGCAAGGACATCGGCGGGGAGCCGGTCGAGCATCGCATCCAGCTGGTTCGATTCGCACCCCAGCCCCAGCAGCACGACCCCGCCGGCATTGGGATTGCACGCCAGCGCCGCCAGGATCGCCCCCGTCCGGTTCAGATCGTCGCCCAGCTGCGAACAGCCGAACGGATGGTTGAACGCATGGACCCCGTCGACCCGCCCGGCATGGCGCGGACCGGCCTGTGCCGCGATCCGCTCGCCCAGCCGTCCGACACAACCGACCGTCGGCAGCACCCAGATTTCGTTGCGCGTCGCCACGCTCCCGTCTGCGCGGACATAGCCGGCAAAGCCCGGCTCCGCCCGTGCCTCGGCAAGCGGCGACAGGGCAGGGGCGTAGCGATAGGCATCCTCCCCCGACAGCGCGGTCCGGACATTATGGACATGGACATGCGCGCCCGCCGCGATGTCCGCCGTCGCGACGCCAAACGCCGCGCGATAGCGTCGCACCGGTGCCCCCGTCGCGACCGCCCGCACTGCGATCTTGTGCCCCTTCGCCACATCCTCGCGCGCGACGACCGCCCCCTCGTCGAAGCGCACCACGCCTCCCGCCGCCACGGGATCGAGCAACAGGGCGACGTCGTCGTCGCGATCGACCCGGACGGCGCGGGCATGTTTCTGGTCGGCCATCGCGCATAAATAGACCGTTGCCAGCGCTGGCACAATGTCGCATCGGTGTCTGCGAGGAGATTCCGATGACCGCGCTGCTGCTCCATCCCGACCGCCTGTTTCCGGCCGACCCAACGACGCGGGGCATCGCCCGCACCCTGTACGCCGCCGTCCGCGACCTGCCGATCGTCAGCCCGCACGGCCATACCGACCCGGCATGGTTCGCGACCGATCGCCCGTGGACCAACGCGACCGAGCTGTTGCTGTCGCCCGACCATTATCTGTTCCGGATGCTGTATAGCCAGGGGATCGCGCTCGACGATCTCGCGGTGCCGCGCCGCGACGGGACGATCGCCGGCGATCCGCGCCGGGCGTGGGGAGTCTTCGCCGCGAACCAGCATCTGTTTCGCGGCACGCCGTCGCGGCTGTGGCTCGACCATGTGTTCGGCGCGGTTTTCGGGTTCGACGAGGCGCTGACCGCCGCCAATGCCGACGACTATTACGACCGGATCGGCGAACTGCTGGCGACCGACGCCTATCGCCCGCGCGCGCTGTTCGATCGTTTCGGCATCGAACTGATCGCCACGACCGAAGGCGCCGACGACCCGCTCGACCATCACCGCGCGATCCGCGCCAGCGGCTGGGGCGGGCGCGTCGTCACCGCCTATCGCCCCGATGCGGTGATCGACTGCGAACATGAAGCCTTCCGACCCGCCCTCGCCAAATTCGCTGAGCTGACCGGCGAGGACGTCCATGACTGGACCGGCTATCTCCGCGCCCACGCCAAGCGCCGGCAGGACTTCATCGCCGCCGGGGCGACCTCGACCGACCATGGCCACCCGACCGCCCGCACCGCCAACCTGTCGCGCGCCGAGGCCGAGGCACTGTTCGCCAAGGTCGTCGCCGGCACGGCGCAAGCTGCCGATGCCGAGCTGTTCCGCGCGCAGATGCTGACCGAAATGGCGCGGATGTCGATCGAGGACGGGCTGGTGATGCAGATCCACCCCGGTTCCTTGCGCAACCATAATCGCGGCCTGTTCGACGTCTATGGTCGCGACAAGGGCGCCGACATCCCGACCCGCACCGATTATGTCGCCGCGTTGAAGCCGATGCTCGACGTGGTCGGCACCTCGACCGACCTGACCGTCATCCTCTTCACGCTGGACGAATCAACCTATGCCCGCGAACTCGCCCCGCTGGCGGGCCATTATCCGTGCCTGAAGCTGGGGCCGGCATGGTGGTTCCACGACAGTCCGGAGGGGATGCGCCGTTTCCGCGAGATGACGACCGAGACGGCGGGCTTCTATAACACCGTAGGCTTCAACGACGACACCCGTGCGTTCCTGTCGATCCCGGCGCGGCACGATGTCGCGCGGCGTGTCGATTGCGCCTTCCTCGCCCGCCTCGTCGCCGAACACCGGCTGGGCGAGGAGGACGCGCACGCGGTCGCGTACGACCTGACCTATGGCCTTGTGAAGAAGGCGTACAAGCTGTGAAGCTGTCCAACGCGACCCTGACCGATCTTCCGTCCCACGTCGCCCGGCCCGATTACGACCGGACCGCGCTGACCCCCGGCATCGTCCATATCGGCCCCGGTGCGTTCCACCGCGCGCATCAGGCGGCCTATGTCGACAGCATTCTTGGCGCGGACCCCCGCTTCGCGATCAGCGCGGTCGCGCTCAATTCGACCGGGGTCGCCGACGCGCTGGGGCCGCAGGACGGGCTGTACACGCTGGCGCTGCTGGGGGCGGAGACGCGGTATCGCGTCATCGGGTCGATCACCGAGCTGCTGACCGCCCAGCGCCGCGACGCGATCCTGTCGCGCATCGCCGCGCCGACCACGCGGATCGTCACCACGACGGTCACCGAAAAGGGCTATCACCTCGACGGCAATGGCGCGCTCGACCCCGATCATCCCGCGATCGTCCGCGAACTGACCGGTGCCGAGCCGTCGACGCTGTCGGGCTGGCTGGTCACCGGCCTTGCCGCGCGCCGGGCGGCCGGGGGCGGGGCGATCACGCTGATGTCGTGCGACAACCTTGCGGATAACGGTCATCGCTTTCGCCGCGCGATCCGCGACCTTGCCGCCGCGCGCGATCCCGATCTGGCGATGTGGATCGACGATCATGTCCGCTTCCCCTCGACCATGGTCGATTCGATCACCCCTGCGACCGACGACGCGCTGCGCACTTCGGTCCGCGCCGCCACGGGCCTCGACGATGCGTGGCCGATCCAGCGCGAGGCGTTCTCGCAATGGGTGATCGAGGATGATTTCGCCGGCGATCGCCCGCCGTTCGAACTGGCCGGCGCGCAATTCACCCGCGACGTGCGCGGGTTCGAGAATGCGAAGCTGCGGCTGCTCAACGGTGCGCATTCGACGCTGGCCTATATCGGCATCCTGATGGGGCTGACGACGGTACGCGACGCGATGGCATCCGCCCCGCTCGCCGCCTTTGCCGAAGCGTTGATGCGGCAGGACATCGCCCCGTCGATCACGCCGCCCGCCGAAATGGACCTGTCGGCGTATATCGACGCGGTGCTGGGCCGCTTCGCCAATCCGGCGATCGCGCATCAGCTGGCGCAGATCGCATGGGACGGGTCGCAGAAGCTGCCCTATCGCCTGTGCGACACGATCCGCGACGCGCGCGGGGCCGGGCGCCCGGTCGACCGGCTGGCGGTGCCGATCGCGGCATGGTTCCGCTTCCTCGACCTGCGCAAGGCGAGCGGCGAGACGCTGGTCGACCCGCGTGCCGACGCGCTGCTGGCGCGGGCAGGGGATGTCCGCGCGCTGCTGGCGATGGGCGAGGTGTTCGGCGATCTGGGCGGGGACGCGGTGTTCGTCGCGGCGGTCGAGCGGGCCTATGCGGCGTTGGCGCCGGGAGGCGATCTGGCGGCGGCGCTCAACTAACCCCATCTGCCGTTTTCCGTACCCCCGCGCAGGCGGGGGTCCAGGGTTCCAAACGAACCGGTATCTTGCTTGGCTCTGGACCCCCGCTTCCGCGGGGGTACGGCTCACAGGGGCAAGCCTGTCGGCACCCCCTCATGCGCCAGCAACCACTGTTTGCGCGCCAGCCCGCCGGCATAGCCGGTCAGCATCCCCGACCGCCCGATGATCCGGTGACACGGCACGACGATGGCGATCGGGTTCGATCCATTGGCCATCCCCACCGCGCGCATCGCGGTTGGCCGCGCGATCGTGGCGGCGATGTCGGCATAGGCTACCGTCCGTCCGGCGGGCACGTCGCGCAATGCCGCCCACACCGCGCGCTGAAAATCGGTGCCGCCGGTCGCGGTCGGCAGCGCGTCGATCGCCGACAAATCGCCCGCGAAATAGGCGGCCAGCGCCCGCCGCGCGTCGCTCTCGGCCGATGCCGGCACCACCTGCCACCCGCGCGGATAGTGTAGCCGCAACAGCCGCTCCATCCGGTCGTGATGCTCCTCGAACTCCAGCGCGCGCAGGACACCGTCGCCATCGGTCAGGAGGGTGATCGCACCCACGGGACTGGGCAGGGTTTCGGAAAACAGCATCTGGGTCATGCCCCGCAACCTGCCGTCGCCGGGACCGTACTGCCAGCGGAAACCGGACATCGCGCTACGGTCATGTCCGTTTTCCGCTAGTCACCATCGCCCGCGCGGCTACACTCGCCCGATGCTCGACCCCGACCAATGCTATGCCGCGATCCAGCGGCGCGATCCGGCGATGGACGGGCTGTTCTTCACGGCGGTGCGCACGACGCGCATCTATTGCCGCCCGGTCTGCCCGGCGCGCACGCCGGATCGCGGCAATGTCACCTTCCATGCCAGCGCGGCGGCGGCGCAGGCGGCAGGCTATCGTCCGTGCCTGCGCTGCCGCCCCGAAACCGCACCCGACAGCCCGGCCTGGGCGGGTACGCTCGCCTCGATCCATCGCGCGTTGCGGCTGATCGACGATGGTGCGCTGGCGGAGGGGAGCGTCGCCGACCTCGCCGATCGGCTGGGCATGAGCGACCGCCATCTGCGCCGGCTGTTCGTCGAGCATCTGGGGCTGACCCCGCTCGCTGTGGAGGCGACGCGGCGGCTCCACCTCGCCAAGCATCTGGTCCACGACACGCGCCTGCCGCTGACCGACATCGCCTTCGCCGCCGGCTATGGCAGTGTCCGCCGCTTCAACGAAGCGTTCCACGCGGCGTTCGGCCGCGCGCCCTCGACGCTGCGCCGCGACGGCGCGCTGCCCGATCCGGCCGCGCCGATCACGGTCACCATCGCACACCGACCCGATTTCGTGCCGGCCGGTCCGGTGCAGGTTGCGCTGCCTGAAGGCCATGCCGAGGTGATGCCGGGCAGGGGGCGGACGCTGCGCATCACCCTGACCGACGTCCCGCTCCTCGCGCTGGGCCGGGCCATCGCCGCCGCCAAGCGGGCGGTGTTCGCGGGGGGCTGAAAGCGCTTTCCTACAACGGGCCGGGCGGCCACGATGGCGACGGGTCTTTAGCATCGCCGGTCGTCATCGAAGAAGAAATTGGTTCCCGCGGAGGCGCGGAGACGCGGAGGGGTTGCGTTCCGGGGGACCGGCGCGCGGCCGGCAGACCATATTGCCCGTTGTTCCGACCAAGAGGCCGCTGACGCGGGGGACGCTGCGCCCAAACGCAACCCCTCCGCGTCTCCGCGCCTCCGCGCGAACCCCTTACTGCGCTACCCGCCACGAAAACGCGGCGAGTGTGAACTTTGTGAACTTTGGCCTCAAACCAGCCCATGCCGCGCCAGCATCGCCGCCGGATCGGGATCGCGCCCGCGGAACGCGCGGAACAGGTCGATTGCCGGCCGCACCGCGCCCTGCGACAACACCGTCTCGCGCAGCCGGTCGCCGGTCGCCCGGTCCACCGTCCCCGCTTCGGCAAAGGCGGCAAAGCCGTCCGCCGCCAGCAATTCCGCCCACAAATAGCTATAATAGCCCGCCGCATAGCCCCCGGCGAAGATATGGGCGAAGGCGTGCGGGAAGCGGTGCCATTCGGGCGGCCGCACCACCGACACTTCGTCCCGCACCGCCTCGATCACCGCCATCGGGTCATCGCCCTCCGTGCCCAGATGCAGCAGCAGATCGAACATCGCGAACTCGATCTGCCGGACCAAGAACATGCCCGACCCGAACCGCCGTGCCGCCAGCATCCGGTCGAACAGGTCGCGCGGCAGCGGCTCGCCGGTGTCGACATGTCCCGACATGGCGGAGAGCACTGACGGTTCCCACGCGAAATCCTCCATCAACTGGCTGGGCAGTTCGATCGCGTCCCATTCGAACCCGGTCGTCCCGGCAATGTCCGGGCGCGGCACGCGGGTGAACAGGTGGTGGAGACAATGCCCCGTCTCATGCAGCAACGTGGTCACGTCGTCATGGCTCAGCAGCGGCGTCTCGCCCCCGGTCGGCGCGAAGTTGCAGACCATGTAGGCGACCGGCAGGCCGCTATCCGCCAGATACGGCCGGGCAGGGGCCATCCACGCGCCGCCCTTCTTGCCCGCCCGTGCGTGCAGGTCGAGGTAGAGGCCGGCAAACACCCCGCCCGCATCGGCCACGTCATAATAGCGCGCATCGGGATGCCACGTCGCCACATCGCTCCGCTCGGTCAGCGTCAGCCCGAACAGCTGGCCCAGCAGGGCACGCCACCCCGACAGCACCCGGTCGACCGGGAAATATGCCTTGATGACCGACTGGTCGATCGCATGGGCGTGGCGCTTCAACCGGTCGCCGACGAACCCGACGTCCCAGGGCTGGAGGTCGGCGATCCCCAGATGTTCGGCGGCAAAGGCGCGCAGCTCGGCGATCTCCGCCTCGGCATGGGGCCGCGCCCGCTGCGCCAGGTCGCGCAGGAACGCCAGCACCTCGCCCACGTCCGGCGCCATCTTGGTGCTGAGCGAGCGGGCGACCGGATCGGGGAAGCCCAGCAGCCGGGCGGCTTCGTGCCGCAGCTCCAGGATGCGGCGGATGCGCGGGCCATTGTCGAACTTGCCCGCATCCGGCCCCTGGTCCGACGCGCGGGTGCCATAGGCGCGATAGACGTCGGCGCGTAAGCTCCGGTCCTCGGCAAAGGTCAGCACGGCGACGACGCTCGGCTGTTGCAGCGTCACGACCCATCCGGCCAGCCCGCGCGCCTCGGCAGCGGCGGCCATCATCGCCCGGTCGGCATCGGACAGCCCGGCCAGTCGCGACTCCTCGGTCACATGCAGCGTCCACGCATCGGTCGCGTCCAGCACCGCGCTGGCGAACTCGGTCTGCAGCGCCGACAGCTCGGTCGTGACCTCCTTGAACCGCTCGCGCGCCGCGTCGTCCAGCGCGACCCCGGCCAGCGTCCGGTCGCGGATCGACCGTTCGACCGCGACCCGGTCGGCATCGTCCAGCGCGCCGAAGTCCGGCGTCACCGCCAGCGACCGCAGCGTGTCGAACATCGCCCGGTCCTGCTGCGCGGCGATGCTGCGTTCGGTCAGCACCGCCTGTCCCGCCGCATGGGCGGCGCGCAGTTCGGGCGTGTCGGCGACGGCATGGAGGTGCCACACGCTCGACCAGAAATTGTCGAGCGCCACATCGGCCCGCTCGACCGGCAGCCAGGTGGCGGCGAAGCTCGGCTCGACGGTCTTGGCGGCCTCGGCCACCGCATCGCGCTCGGCCAGCAGCGCGTCGAGCGTCGGGGCAATCGTCTCAGGGGTGATCGCGGCGAAATCGGGAAGTGCAGACAATCCGGGTTCCTTCAGCATTCGACGACATTGACCGCCAGGCCGCCCTGGCTGGTCTCCTTATACTGGCTCTTCATATCCTCGCCCGTCTGGCGCATCGTTTCGATGACCTGGTCGAGGCTGACGATGTGGCGACCATCGCCGTGCAGCGCCAGATAGGCGGCGTTGATCGCCTTGATCGCGCCCATCGTGTTGCGCTCGATACAGGGGATCTGCACCAGCCCGCCGATCGGGTCGCAGGTGAGGCCAAGGTTGTGCTCCATCCCGATCTCGGCGGCATTCTCGACCTGCGCCGGGCTGGCCCCAAGTGCTGCGGCAAGGCCGGCGGCGGCCATCGAGCAGGCGACGCCGACCTCGCCCTGACAGCCCATTTCGGCCGCCGAGATCGACGCGTTCTGCTTGTAGAGGAACCCGATGGCGGCGGCGGTCATCAGCAGCGCGTGGCCACCCGCGCGGGTCGATCCATGGACGAACGTCTCGTAATATTTGAGGACGGCTGGGATCACGCCCGCCGCGCCGTTGGTCGGCGCGGTGACGACGCGCCCGCCCGCCGCATTCTCCTCGTTCACCGCCAGCGCCCACAGGCTGACCCATTCGAACACGACGCTGGGGTCGGTGCGGGGGCCGCGCTCCAGCAGCTTTTCCCGGATCGCCCGTGCGCGGCGCTGGACCTTCAGCCCGCCGGGCAGTTCGCCGGTGCCGGCGCATCCCCGGTCGATCGACCCCAGCATCGCCGCGCGGACGGCATCGAGGAAGCCGATCGTCTCCGCCTCGGGCCGCCACGCACTCTCGTTCGCGGCGACGACCTCGGCGATCGACTGGCGAGTGTCGGCACACAGCGCGAGCAGGTCGTTGCCGGTCGCAAAGGGGTGGGGCAGCGTCAGGTTGATGCGCGGCGGCGCCTCTCCCTCCGCCCGGATCGCGCCGCCGCCGATCGAATAATAGCGGCGGGTGATGCGGCTGCCATCGGCCAGCACGGCGGTACACGCCATCGCGTTGGGATGGCCGGGCAGGAAGCCGGGGTGGAACACGACATCGCGTTCCGGATCGAAGGGGATGGCGATCCCCCCGGCCAGCATCATCCGGTGGCTGTCGCGAATCCCCGCGACGATGCCCGCCACCGCATCGGGATCGACCCCTTCGGGCGTGGCGCCGGACAGGCCCAGCAGCACGGCGATGTCAGTCGCGTGGCCCCGCCCGGTCAGCGACAACGATCCATAGAGGTCGCAATAGACCCGCTCCGGCACGATCCCGTCCTCGGCCAGCATCGTCGCAAAGGCATAGGCCGCGCGCATCGGCCCGACTGTGTGCGAACTCGACGGGCCGATGCCGATGGTGAACAGGTCGGTGACGCTGAGCGGGCTCAAGCGGCCGCTCCCAGAACCGCGGCATAACGCTCGGCCGCCGGGCGCCAGTCGATCCCCCGTGCCGCGAGCCAGGCATCGTCGAAATAGGTATCGCTGTAGCGCAGCCCCGAATCGCACAGGATCGTGACGACCGATCCTTCCGCCCCGACCGATGCCATCTCGGCGATCAGTGCGGCACAGGCGACGATGTTGGTCCCGGTCGATCCGCCCACCGGCCGGCCGAGCCGTTGGCTCAGCGCCCGCATCGCGCCGATGCTGTCGGCATCGTCCACCGCGATCATCCGGTCGATGACGCTGGGGACGAACGACGGTTCGACACGCGGGCGCCCGATGCCTTCGATTCCCGAACAGTCGCCGTCGACCGTGGTGATGGTCGGATCGGCGAAGTGACGGTGGAACACCGACCCTTGCGGATCGGCCACGCACAGCCGCGTGCCGTGCCGACCATAGCGGATGAAGCGCCCCAGCGTCGCCGACGTGCCGCCGGTGCCCGCGCCGCACACGATCCAGCTGGGTTCGGGGTGATCCTCCTTGGCCAGCTGGGCAAAGATCGATTCGGCGATATTGTTGTTGCCGCGCCAGTCGGTCGCGCGCTCGGCATAGGTGAACTGGTCGAGATAATGGCCGCCATGCGCGTCGGCCAGCGCCTGTGCCGCCGCATAGACCTCGCGCGGGTCGTCGACGAAATGCACCTCGCCACCTTGGAAGCGGATCGCGGCGATCTTCGCGCTGGCGATGCTCCGCGGCACGACGGCCACGAACCGCAGGCCCAGCAGTCGCGCGAAATAGGCCTCCGACACGGCGGTCGACCCGCTGGTCGCCTCTACCAGCACCGTGTCGCGCCCGATCCAGCCATTGCACAGCCCATAGAGGATCAGCGAGCGCGCGAGGCGATGCTTCAGGCTCCCCGACGGATGCACCGACTCATCCTTCAGGTAGAGCGTGATCCCCGGCGTCGCGGGCAACTCGACCCGGATCAGATGCGTATCCGCCGACCGGCAGAAATCCGCTTCCAGTCGCCGGATCGCCTCGCGGGTCCAGTGGCGGTCGTCGGAGCGTGCGGCGGCAGGGGCGGGGGACAAGGCGAAAGTTCCTCTCATACGGGCCCGCGCGTCGCGCGTGGGTGCATCCTTATGGCGCGCGGGGCTTCGGGGGGGAAGGTGGCGTTCCAATACGCTCGCCATGGCATCTGCCGACCGCGCCAGGCGCAAAAACGACGTGGAACCGAAAAAACTGCAAAAACGTTGTTGACGCCTTCCGAACCCGCCCATATAAGCAGCTTCACCGGACGACGAGACGCTCTTCGCTTCTCCCGCCGGTCGCCTCGCTGACCTCCGGGTTGTTCCGCACTAGCGGATAGCGAGTTCGCTCTTTTTCTAACCGGGACGCGGTGCCGATCAATTGATTGGCGCCTCTGTTCCGGTCCTCCTATCGCCGGCTCGCTGGCGCTTCAACCGAGAGGTTTGGGGCAGGAACGCTCTTTAACATTGTTGATGTAGATGAAGGGACATGTGGGCGGCGGCTTGCGGTCTGAGCCATTCAAGGTGGTTCGGTATCGTTTAAAGCTAAGTCGGCTCATATGTCTTATTACAACCACCATAT